>SKEF01000009.1_pt1 | contig 181940 bp, 135 predicted proteins | sample 4826691 | NCBI WGS metagenome assembly SKEF01 (sample SAMN11008816, study PRJNA524170) | human gut metagenome | biome: Human fecal sample; material: Feces; isolation source: fecal sample from pouch patient p23, p27 | host: Homo sapiens | place: Israel: Tel-Aviv | collected 2016-08-24
GCGACTTGACCAACTTTTTATAGTTAAGTTTTCATAAGCATTTCTTAATATAAGTTATTGATTTACAGACGATTAAATGTTAATTTAACGCAGTATTGATATGATAGTATATGTCGTTTTGAGAAGGAAAATTTACCTAGTCAAGAGCTGTGTGTGGTTATGAAATTTCGTTTGTTGAAGGCTAAGGTACAGAACAAACTTTATCTCAAAATGCCATCTGATTCTACCTTTCAGAAGGTAGTTTCCTACTATGATAGCAAAGGAACTGCAAATGAGAAAATGGAGGCGCATTATTTGTTGGGTTGCATATATCGAGACCAGAAAGATGCTCCACGTGCTATAGCTACTTTCTTGGTCGCTACCGAGTTTGCTGATACGTTAAACAAAAAATGTAACTTTAATGTATTGTCATGTATTTATGGACAAATGGGCGAAATCTATGTTGACCAAAATTTGCTAGAAGAATCTTTGATAGCGTATACTAAATCTAGTTCGTATGCCTTAAGAGACCATGATGTTTATAATTATATTAGAGGTAAAGAACTATCTGTTCCAATTTTTTACATGATGGGCGATACTACGAAAGCAATATCTTTAACAAAGCAATGTGTTGAATTGTATGAAAAAAACAGAATGCATTCTGCTGCAGTTCGTGCTTTGCCAACATTAATCGGAATATTTTTGGAAAATCATCAATATGATTTAGTGAGAAAAAAACTAATGGAGTTTAGAACGATGTCTGGATTATTTAATAAGGATGGTGAACTTATTCAAGACAGGCAACATTGCTATGATTTGTTTGGGAGATACTATTTGGGAATAGAAAAGTTGGATTCTGCTGAATTTTATTTTCGCAAACTTCGTAATGCAGGTTTTATGTATGAAGCCTATCGAGGGTTATTGGCTGTGTTTAAAGAAAAAAATAATGTAGATTCTATTATAAAATATGCAAAATTGAGTGAGCAAGGAATGGATACTATTCTTGCAAACATGAAAACAGATGCGGTAAAACAGGCAGCTTCTTTGTATAATTATTCAAAAATGCAAAGGGAAATTACTCATAGTGAACAGAAAGTGAAAATGGCAAAAATAGAATTAATAATAGGTTTCATAATATTATTATGTGCTGTTGTGCTGTTATCTGTTTGGTATAAGGAAAAGCAAATGAAAAAAGAAAAAGAACTAGAGAAACTCAATGTTGCTTATGTTGGAGTTATGCAAGATTGTGTTCAATTAAAAAATGATATAGATGTGATTAGAAAAAATAAAGACATAGCAATAAAGAACAAAATATGTCGAATAAATGAATTGGAAAAGCAATTAAAGGAGAATCAAGATAAATACGCAAGCCTCGACATTTTAAAAAAGTTTAAAGTGTGGCAAAGTTGTGATATTGTAGTCAGGTTTAAAAATATGGCTAAGCCAAGACTGTCTAGACAAGAGGCCAAAGAAAATGATTGGAGCTTGTTAGAGGCAATGTTTGGACAGTGTTTGCCTATGCAGTTTAGAAATGTTATGGGAGATGCCTCTTTAGGAAAACAAGAACAACGCATTTGTATTTTGGTTTGTGCAGGATTCTCAAATACAGAAATTTCTGTCATTTTAGATACGTCAAATCAGCGTGTTACAAATGCAAAAGCGAGTGCTAATTTTAAAATGTTTGGAGAGCACAATGCTGGTAATCTGATGCATAATCTTCAATATTGCTCTTGATGTGTATCTTATGTTTAATATTTGTTTATGTCGTTGTATATTAGGACAATACGAAGCCTCTTATTGCTATGATGTGTAAAAAAAGTGTACTGATTTAGCTCTGAAATTTTGGCGCTTCTAATTTAAGATTATAATTTTGCAATCGAATATAAACAAAATGTTATATGAAGAAATTTGGAGTATTATTATGTGTAATGCTATGTGTTCCTATGTTTGCTTTTAAAGCAAATAATGAAGAGCAGATTATTCTGACTGTTCAGTATGAACGGCCAGACAAAGGACATGGTGGTTTACATCGAACATCTGTTCGTCATCTTTACCTAGACCAAAATGACCATATTTTAACCATCCCTAATAGTGAAGGTTGGGTTGTTGAAATCTATCAAGATGAAACGTTGCTTTATAGGGAGACCATATGTAACGATGGAATTGTTGTAATTCCTAGTGACATTAAAGGTGAGATGATACTCAAGGTTACAAATGGTAGTATAGTATATTTTGGTGACTTAAATTTGTAACTTATATTTGTTGCAGAAATGAGAAGGTAGTGCTCCTAAACATATTATAGTAATTAAAAAGAGAATAAAAATGAAGAAATTTGAAAGTTTGGACTCGCCAAAGTTCAACAAGTTGGAGGTTGAGAGTATGAAACGTCTCAAAGGTGGTTATACATTGAATACAGTAACGGTGTATTCTTCAGGCAATGTGAATGATGACGGCAATGCTTGTCAAGATGGTGTTTGTAATGATTAGTTGTGAGCACGTTTTACATGCTTAATACTAAGCCTTTACATTTTTTATACAGGTGCCATGCTAACACATGGCATTTGTTTTAAAATTTACTGAAATATGGTACTCATTCTTTCAAACGATGGGGATTTAAGTTGCGATTTGGTACAAGATTGGCTGGATTTTTACCATTATCCTTATTTGCGTATCAACTCTTGGGAGTTTTTACGCAAACCGATTTCTGTGTCTCTTGTAAATGGTGAATTCTCTTTTACTATGGCTGGTAAAAAAATAGATTTAGATTCGATTCATTCTATATGGTATCGTAAGTATGGGTTGTTCAGATGTACAGAAACATATCGACGTTTGATTTCTACTCATAAGATGGATGAAGAATTGATTAATCATTTATCTAAGGAATATGCTCGCTCGATACAAACATTATTGATTGCGTTGAAAGATGAAAAATGGCTAACAAATCCCATGTACATGAATGTTAGCAAGCTAGAAGTTCTAAAAGTTGCTTCAGATTGTGGACTTAATACATCTGCAACTTATTTAGTAAATGACCGAAATCAACTTGCTCATTTGGTGGAAAAAAAGAATTTGATATCTAAGTCTGTTTTCGATCCTATCATAGCAGAATGGGGAAAACGTAATCGGGGTATGATGTATACGGTAGAAGTAAACAAAGAGGAATTATCTGCATTGCCATCTTCTTTTTTACCATCTATGGTACAAGAGAAGTTAGAGAAAAAGTATGAGCTACGCATTTTTTATCTAAATGGAAAGATGTATCCAATGGCTATCTTTTCGCAAAAGGACAACCAAACTCAGTTGGATTTTCGCAATTATAATTGGGAAAAGCCTAATCGGATGGAACCATGCAAGTTAAATGTTGATTTAAAGAAAAAAATACGCAAATTAATGTATCGTTTGCACCTAAATTGTGGCTCGATAGATTTGATAGTTGCAAAAGATGGAAAAACTTATTTCTTAGAAGTTAATCCTACTGGGCAATTTGGCATGGTTGATTTTCCTTGCAACTATGGCTTGCATAAAATCGTAGCCGAAGAACTAATAAAGATGGACAATTATGGCTTCAAGAATAAAATTATATAAGTTTATACCAGAAAAAGATAGAGATATATTGAGTCTCAATTATCTCCTCGCAGATAAAATAATTGTGGATAAAAAGTGTTTAGATATTAAGACAAGAGAGGCCAAGGTGACTTGTACACGATACAATAATCTGGATTATTTCTGTACAGTCTTTAATAAGCATATTAGCAGATATCTAGAAAACTTAGAAAGTATAGAGGTTGTAAAGATATGAATAATTTTGATAAAAAAATATTTTCGTTATATCCATCCTGCGTTTTGGTGAATGGTAAAAATAAAGATGCGCTATATGATTTGCAACGACAATCCTATAGCTTAATACCTCATGCACTTTATTATATTCTGACCAAGTACAATAAGCAGACGATAGGAAGTATAAAGGAAAAGTATGCGGATGAGGCAAATATCATTAGTGAGTATTTCAAATTCATGTTAGATAAAGATTATGGGGTGCTTTGTGAAAAGAATGTAGAGGTTATGTTTAGGCCTCTTCCACATCATGTGTTTTCTCCAAAGCTGATAACGAATGCTATATTTGATTACGACAAGAATGAATCTTATAATTTAATGGAGGGGATAAGGCAGTTAAGTCTCCTAAAATGTGAAAATTTAGAATTGAGATTCTATGATTATATTTCCTTGTCACGATTAACTGATGTGTTAAAGTGGGCTGATGATACCACTTTGCGTGATATAGAAATTATGCTTCAATATGGAGAAGATTATACTTTTAAAAATATACTAAACATAAGACTCTTGTACCCTCGTTTGAGAAAGGTGTCCATTGTAAATTCACCCAAAAATCTGGAATGTATTTACAGTCATGAAGAAATATTCATCATTTATACAAGTCAAGAGATTAATGACGAATCTCATTGTGGCATATGTTCTCCTTGGTATTATTTGCCAAAGATAGAGCTCTATATGGAGTCTCTCTCTTTTAATAATTGCTTAAATGCAAAAATATCAATAGACAGATTTGGAAATATTAAGAATTGTCCTTCGATGGCTAAGTCATGGGGGAAGTTTGGTGTTTATACACTCTCAGAAGTAGCTAATAATAAGGAATTTCAAAAAATATGGTTTATTAAGAAGGATGATATAGATAAATGTAAAGAATGTGAATTGCGGTATATGTGCCAAGATTGTCGGGCATACATAAAAGATAAAGAAAATATCTACTCTGCACCGACGAAATGCAATTATGTTCTTTAATAAGAAACTTAAATGAATGTTGGGTATGAAAATAATACAATCTTTTTGGACAAAACCTCTTTTTGCAGATGAACAAAATATCTATCAAAATAGATACAATGGAGGATGGATAAACTATCGTTATTGTCTTCTTTCTATGGCTTATAGTTGTTTGACGATTTCTAAGGTTTATCCAGAACTAGAAATCTATACAGATGATTATGGTCTCCAACTATTGGGGGAAGAACTATGCTTGCCATATAAGGTCTTTCATGCAGACCTTAATGCTATAGATTTGGATCCTGCATTATGGGCTTATGCAAAAATGTTTACTTATTCCTTACAACAGGAATCTTTTCTTCATGTAGATAATGATATATTTATTTGGGGCGTGTTTCCTGATGAGATAATTAAAGCAAGAGTAGCTTGTCAGAATATAGAGCAAATTGTACCTAATTCAACTGATGATTATATACGTGCTTTGGGTTATATGCATAAAAAGTTCAAAAGCATTCCTCGCATTTTTAGTGAAGGCGAGAATACTCATGCTGCCAATATGGGCATCTTTGGAGGAAATGATTTACAATTTATTCATTATTACTCTTTAGAGGCAATGAATAATGTGCATTCAATGTATGAGGATATTCTTTGTTCAGGAAAAAATAAGGGAAGATTTAATGTCATCCTTGAACAGCTGTTTCTTACTAAATATGCACAAGAGCAGAACAAAGCAATCTGTTATTTGTTAAAAGAGTCAAAGACTACGGATATAACAAAGTTCTTGTCTATAGAAGCAGCACAATATGAAGGAAAGTTTATGCATAGTTTAGGGGCGTTAAAAAAGTCTCCTTATATTTGTGAGCAGATAGAATATAGAATGAAAAGTGATTTTCCTGAATACTATAATCGCATTATAGAGTATTTGAAGTCAAGAGGATTATCTTACCCAGAGAATGAACAGTCAATGTCTAAATATGATGATTTTAATGATATATACAGCCAAATTAAAACCATAAAAAGGCGCGATGATATATTATGTGATGTTTCCGTAAAACTGAAATCGAAGTACTCTCTAGAGAGGATAGATGAGAGTATTTATTTGCAAGATGAAATAGAAAGACATCAGTTGAAAAATTGGGGCAAGTTATTGCTTTTCTTTGAGAGCGCAGCTACAGGTGAGGAAGTTTGTCAATATGTAATGGCACAAAATTTACTTCCTTCGATATCATTAGAACAATTGAGACAATCTGTCTTTCATTTGATAATGCAAGGACTTTATATGAATAAAACTTTAGATTTGTCATAAATTATAAGAAAATGAAAAAAAGTGTTTTTATTATAACATTTATACTTTTGAAGGTGCTGGGTGTATATTCTCAAACAATAAATGGTAACATTTTGGGACAAGACGGAAAAGGACTTGGGATGGTAAATGTTGCTGCTCTTAATTATGATTTTCGTTTCATAACTGGAATGTCAACACATGAAAATGGCTCTTTTTCTTTTGTGTTACCTGATTCGATAAAAAGTTGTTTCTTGACAGTTAGCTATGTGGGAATGAAGACGGATACTGTTGAGGTGAAGTCTTTGCCACAAAACAATCTAGTTATTCGTATGTCTTCTGATGCTCGTATGCTTAAAGGCGTGACGGTTGTCGGTTCGCGTCAAATATTTAAAAATCAAGGTAACATAATAGTTGCAGATGTACAAAATTCAATTCTTAGTAAAAGTGGTACGATAAATAATCTGATGAACCAGATACCTTTTGTCTCGGGTAGTGATGGAGAATTTTATGTTTTTGGTAGGGGAAAAGCATTATTGTACCTGAACGACAGAAAATTATATAATGCCAATGAACTGAACAGTCTTTCGTCCGAACGGGTAAAAAAAGTAGAAGTAATAACTAACCCAGGTGCCAAGTATGCATCTGATGTAAATGCAGTTATTAAAATTTATACAAAGGACAATCCTAATGGATTAGGTGGAAATGCTATGTTGTATCTTCGACAAGGAAGAAAATTCCTTGACGTAGAAAATGTGTCCTTGACTTATAATCATAACAAGTTGCAGGTAGCAGGCGGTTTGTCTTTCAATGATATAAGAGCTTTGCAAAAAGCTTCCGATTATAGTGAGATTCTGCGTCCTCAATCTGTAACGACTGATGATGTTGAGATGAATTATAAAGGGGTAACCCCGAATGCAAACGTTGAGTTTGATTATAAAGTTAATGACAAGAGTAGCATTGGGGCTAATACGCAAATAAATTGGAACAAAATAACCCATGACATTCGGATAAATTCTTTGGTTCATAGTGTTGCAGGTATGGAAGATTTTAGTACCTCTGCAGATAATACCTCTTGTATGAAACCATTGAAGTGGTTAACTAGCGTATATTATTTAGTGAATTTGAGGAAAACGCACTTGGAAGTGACGAACGATTTGTTGTTGGGAAACCAAAGCCATTTGTTTGATTATGTGGAAAAAAATAATTCTCAGGTTTGTACAAATGGAATGAATCATAACTTTATGAATTCTTTTATAGCAGATGCTAGTACGCTGTTAGGAAAAACTATTTCTATGAGTTATGGTATAGAGTTAACTTATTCGCAAGAGAAACAGAAATTCTCTTTTACGGAACAAAATATAGAAACCAGCTTGAATGCTAGTAATAACGAACGTCGTCAATTGTTGAAAGCAGAGTATGTTTCTTTCTCTTATGGTGTTGGGAGATGGAATTTTACTGCAGGGTTACGTTATGAGCATACAAAGTTGAATTATTATGAAAATGGAGTGAAAAGTGACATGCAAAGTAGTACCTATGATGATATTTTACCTACAGTTGATGTTACCTTTAGAAACTCTAAGGGATTCAATGCTAGTGTAGGGTATCGTAAGTCTATAGTGAGACCTAACTATGCTTTGCTTAATGATAATCTCCAATATCATAGTAGGTATGAATACGTTCAAGGAAATTCAAAGTTGAAACCAACTTATACGAACTCTTTGTATATTCTAGCTTCCTATAAGAACCTTCGGGTTATTGGAAGTTATGATTTCATAGATGGAAAGATAATGGCCAATCGTGGTATTTATGGGAATGAACAAGATGTTATTTTGACACAGACTATAAACTTGCAAAAGTTTAGACGCATGAACATTGGAGTCAATTGGTGGCAGCAGTTCGGATTTTATACTCCTTATATTGAATTTGGCTTTGGAAAACAGGACTTCAAGTATGAATTTATGGGTGTAAGTACGAAATATGATAGACCTTTTTATAACTTTAAAGTTCATCATACTTTCCGTCTTCCAAATAACTTTCAGGCTATGTTGTTTGTCAATTATGAAGGTAAAAATTATGAGGCGTTCAGAATGCATACGGAGCAATGGAGCACCCAGTTGTCACTTGGCAAATCCTTTAAAGGAGGTTGGTTTATGCAGTTGTCTGCCTACAATCTTTTTTGTTCCAACAGGAATGCCTCCATTACTTATTGTGGTTGGGTTCGTCAAGCGACTTATAATGATAATGACCGAAGAAATATAGGCTTGTTGTTGTCTTATAATTTTAACTATAAGAATAAAAGGCATAACACGCGAGTAAAAACTTCTGAGTTGAACAGATTTTAAATTATATATGGATATGAAAAGAAATATTATTTTTTTTGCGCTTATCTTAATATGTGTCTTTGTCGCAGGTTGTGGCTCTATTGCACCGATATTTTCAAATGCATCGGATTGGGTATTTTATAGTGCTGGTGCAAAGGCTGTGAGTTATGATGGTAAGGGTACTTTCCAATTTGTTGAAGGGTATCGTACAGAGGACAATTTGACAGGTGATAGTGTTATACATTTTGTTACAGCAGACAATTATAACAAGCATTACTCTGCTTATGGCTTAATTACAAAAGTGCTGAAATCAATTCCGCAGCAGATAGACACCGTGTATTTTGCTATAGCAGACCAATTTCTAGTCTTACGGTTGAAGGAAGAGAATACGGCATGGATTCCCAATTACGAAATCAGAGAAGTCGAGAATGGCAAGCGTCCTATTTGGAATATCGAGGCAATCGGGATGGGACAATCAAATCTCGTTAAACCTTCTGGTAATATAATCTGGCGCAATCTTATCAAGTATGGTAAGAACAAATTTGTTGTTTGTGTAGATCGTATGATAATAAAAGGTAAATTTGTAGGAATTGTTTATATTATAAATTCTTCTCGTAAGGGCTATCCTCGTGGAATGAATTGGGATGTTACTAAATTTGTGAATATTCAAAGTTTAGGGCAAGTGTTGGAACATGATAAAAAAATCTCTGAAAAGATATTGGAAACAAACAAATAAGTAGACAATGAGTAAATTTCCAGTTATACAACAGCAAGATAGTATGGATTGTGGTCCTGTATGCTTAGCTATGATATGCAAGTTCTATGGAAAATATTATCCTGTCAGCTTTTTGCATAATTTGTGTTTTATCACTACCGAAGGTGTATCCTTGTATGGTATAGCTTTGGCTGCAGAATCCGTTGGCTTTAGATCTTTTGGGACAATGTTGACTATACAAGAACTTGCAGAAAAAATGCGGTTGCCTTGTATTATATATTGGAACAAGAACCATTTTGTTGTACTATATGAGATTACTAGCAAGAAAACAGGTTATGAGTATTATATAGCTAATCCTGCAGGTGGTGTGAGATTGAAATTCTCAGAAGCAGAATTTGCTAACTCTTTTCTTTGTACCACAAATGAGAATGGCTTACCTGTTGGGGTGGCTTTATATTTAGAGCCTTCCCAACAGTTTTATGAAAATAATGAAAGTATATCCGAAAAAGGTATCTTTAAAAGGAATACGATGAACTTCCTGTATAGATATGTCGCTCCATATAAAAAACATCTTTGTCTTTTATTCGGAGTTGTAGCTCTAGGAACATTTTCCCAGTTTGTTTTGCCCATTCTATCTAAGGCTATTGTGGATGAAGGTATCGCAAATAAAGAAATGAAAATCATTTTTCTGATTCTGTTGGGGCAAATGTTTCTGGAAGTTGGATGTACCACATTAAATTTTATGCGTAATTGGATATTACTAAAGGCAAGTACACAAATAAACATATCGTTAATCTCTGATTACTTGTCAAAGTTGATGCGTCTTCCTATGTCTTTCTTTGAAACAAAGTTGACCGGCGATATAACGCAACGTATCAATGACCATACTAGAATACAAAGTTTTTTGACTAATTCTAGTTTGGATACCATATTCTCTATTATTAGCCTAATAGTGTTTGGTATTATAATTTTGACGTATAATTGGGTTGTGGCTCTGATATTTTGGGGTGGCAGTGTCTTGTATTTATTGTGGGTAAAAATGTTTATGAGGCGACGTGAAATGCTAGATCATAAAATGTTTGCGATGAATTCTGCCAATCAAAGTTCTATAATTCAACTAATAGAAGGAATGCAGGAAATAAAATTGAACGCTTGCGAGCAGACGAAACATTGGGAATGGGAACGCATTCAGCGCAATTTATATCGTCTGTCTTTGAAAGGATTAAAGTTGGCTCAATACCAACAATTGGGCGGAACCTTCATAAACCAAATGAAGAATTTGTCAATAACTTCAATGGTAGCAATGTTTGTCATTAGAGGCAATGTTACCTTGGGTATGATGTTAAGTATACAATATATTATAGGCATGATGAATAGTCCGGTTGAACAGCTAGTGAATTTTGCTCGTCAATTACAAGATGCAAAACTAAGTTTAAATCGACTTTGTGATGTTTATTTAGATGACGATGAAGACCAGAAAAATTTAGTTGATTTTTCTGATAGAATGCGTGGTGATATTATTTTGAAGAATGTAAAATTTAGCTATGACAAACTAAGTGATATTCCAACAATAAATGATGTTAGTTTTCAAATACCCGAAGGTAAAGTTACTGCAATAGTTGGACTTAGTGGATCAGGAAAGACAACTCTTCTAAAATTGATATTAGGCTTTTACAATCTTGATGGGGGAAGTATAATGGTTGGGAATGAACAACTAGCAGACTTGAATAAACGTAACTGGCGTAAGAAATGTGGGGTAGTCATGCAAGATGGCTTTATTTTTTCTGATACGATAGCAAGGAATATAGCTTTGGATACGATGAAGTTAGATATAGAACGTGTTAAGAGAGCAGCAAAGATTGCTAATATTCAGAATTATATAGAGAGTTTACCACTTCAATATAACACAAAAATTGGTCGAGATGGACATGGACTAAGCTTAGGTCAAAAACAACGTATTCTTATTGCGCGTGCAGTATATAAAAATCCTGATTATGTATTCTTGGATGAGGCAACAAATTCTTTGGATGCCAATAATGAAAGTGAAATAATGAATCATTTGAATACTTTTATAAAGGGAAAGACTGCTATTGTAATCGCACATAGATTGAGTACAGTTAAGGATGCAGACAATATTATAGTATTAAAAAATGGCCGGATTGTAGAACAAGGCAAGCATGTTTCGCTAATTAGCCAAAAAGGCATTTATTATGAGTTGGTCAAGAATCAACTGGAAATTTAAGCTTTAAAATAATTTGGGCTGCCTGTACATTCTGGCAGCCCTGTTACGTTAGTATGTTATGAAATTTGGGAGAATTGAAACTTCACAGCTTCATATTTTTTTAATAAACCTGATTTTTTAGAGAAAGCATAGGCTTTACTACTTACGTTTTCTTGTTTTATTCATAATGAGAGAAGCATCGTGGAGAACTTGGATAAGTTCTATAAGGGCAAGATTGTTGTGATTGTGGCTCATCGCCTAAGCACGGTGAAGAATGCCGACCAAATCGTGGTCATCGACCATGGAAAGGTGGTTGAGATAGGCAACCATGAGTCTTTGACCGCCAAACGAGGGGCATACTATAATCTTGTGAAGAATCAGTTGTAATTGGGAAACTAAAATGTTTTTGATATGGAACAGAAAGAAAGAGAATCAGATAATATCGAGTTGAGAAGCGAGAAGGTGAGGAACGTGATAGGCTAGGTTCCTCCTCGCCTTGTCAGCTTGGGAACGGTTGTCATTACGATAATAGTCCTCGCCCTCGCAGTTGCTTTCTACAAGATACCTTATCCTATATCCATAGAGGCTAATGGTGAGGTCTTCAATCAAAGAACAGTGTAAGTGTTTATGCCATATAAGTATGTGTACCTTTTCGATGAGCCAAGGACGGCTCATGTATTTTTCGAGGGTAATGACAATGTATCTTATAACTGCAACATTATAAGCCATAATGCCAAGCTCATACATAGGGAAGATGGCAACTATTTTATGGCTACAGCCACAGTGAGCACACAGGGACAAAATACTCCTATATTGCAAAAGTATATGAAAGCTGATGTCAGAATCATTGTCAGCAATAAAACGTTATGGCAGCAGGTATTCGGATAGGCTATATCCGAATACAGCTGTTTGTTTTTGGATGCATATTGTGTCGGTAAGCATTAGATTTTATGCAATAGTTCTAAATTCCGTGAATTTCTCCTAGCGAGTTATGGGATATTTAGAAAAATATCGTATCTTTGTCCCCGAATTGAGGCGTTCTTTGGATATTGTAAAATACAGAAACGAGCAGAAGGCGCTCGTTTCCATATTGTTACCTATATTATAAAGGCAAACGCCTAACTTCTTGATATTCAATCAAAGGCCAATTTAGAGCGAGTTAGTATTTTTAACAAAAGGGGCAAAGGGTTAACAGGTTAACAGTTAACAGCTGTTATTTGCATCCTCCCCCTCTCCCATACCTTATATTATATATATATACTTATTATTATATGTGAGTGGGGGGAAAGTAGGCATTTTGGCTGTTAACTGTTAACCCTGTTAACCCCCATCAGGAAAAAGTACTCTCTCAAGAGTCTTTCTTAAGCTAGCCAGGAGCCTTATATGAAGGCAGGCAAGAGTCATCTATGATGACCGGCAGGAGGCTTAAATGAAGCCTCGCAGTGGCGATAAATTGAGCCACTTGTGTATCCTTTATCATACGCTTGCGTGCAAAATATATCAAATAAGTAAGGGCTGCCAGTACATCCTGGCAGCCCTATTACGTTAGTATGTTATGAAAAATTTGAGAGAATTGAAACTTCACAGCTTCAGAATTGTTTTACTAAACATGATTTTTTTATAGAGAAAGCATAGAAATAATCTACTTTAATAACGTTGGAGACGTTGTTGGAGTGCTTACCTGATCGATGCCTGTGCGTTGCATAGAATCAACCGAAGCAGAATCTCCCATGGCTACGGACACGCCCTTGCCACTCTTGATGTATCCTACGTTTTCAACAGAATCAATGTCATTGCTCTGGAAAGGAACCTGAACTGCATTGCCTAATGTCAGGATGATAGCTACTACGGCAGCAGCCTTGAAGAGAGGCTTCAAGCGCTCTGTCAAAGAAATCACCTTTGCCTTGTTAGGCTTCTTGGTGTATTCATCTTCAATCATCGCCATCATCTTCTGGTCGAAGTCATCACCCAGCGCCTCTTGCTTAGCCTCGCCCATCTCGTAAGAGAAGAGCGCTTGGTATGGCTTCAGCTCGGCAGGCAACTCGTCCTGGCTGAAGAATGCGCGGAGAATCTCCTCTTCTTCGAGAGAAGTCTCGCCCTTCCAGTAGCGATCCAAAAGTTGGTTGATGTACTTATAATCCATATCTGTCGAATTGTTGAAATCTTTGTTTAACTGTTTGACGAGCCCTGAAGATGTTCACCTTGACCTGGTCTTCCGTGATGCAGAGGATGTCTGCTATTTCCTTGTAGGATTTTCCTTCGATGTCTCGAAGCTGCAGACAGCTGCGCTGCTTTTCAGGCAACTCGTCGATAATATTCCTTACGATGTCCAGTTTGTCTTTCTGAATCATCCTTTCTGAGGGGGTAGAAGTGTTTTCGTCTAACCTTTCTGTATTCTGCTCTTCCAGCGAATCATTCTGATTTTCCATCTTCTTGATGCGGTCGAGCGAGAGGTTGCGGGCGATGGTGAGGCTGTATGCCTCGATGGAGTCAAGCTCCTGCCATCTGTCGCGGGCGTTCCAGACTTTAATCAGCGTATCCTGCACAACGTCTTCCGCTTCCTCCCGGTTGAGAGTAATGCGAAGGGCCAGCCTGAAGAGTTTGTTCTTCAGCGGCAAAACATCGTTCTGGAAACTGATTTCTTTCATCCCTCTATAATTAATGACGACTATGTTATAAGAAAGTTACAACCAATCTTGAATTATTTCTATTTTTAACTCTTGTTAAGAAAAAAGGTGATGAATTCTTCACTCTTCACTCTTCGTTCTTCACTTAATAACAGTTCCGTGCTTTCCGTCGATGGCGGTAGCAAGGGTGATAATCACCTCTTTCACACCAGCATCAATGGCTGCAAGGGCATTCTCCAACTTAGGAATCATGCCGCCTGCTACGGTACCATCTGCTTTGTATCTCTCAAAATCGGCATGGGTAATCACTGGAATCACGCTGTCGTCATCCTCAGGATTACTGAGCACGCCTTTCTTTTCAAAACTGTATATCAATGTCACGTCGTAGTAAGGAGCCAGAGCCTTGGCAGTCTCGCTGGCTATGGTGTCGGCATTGGTGTTGAGGATGTTGCCCTTGCCGTCATGGGTCAATGGGGCCATCACTGGAGTAATGCCTTCATTAATAAGGGTCTGGAGCATCTTGCCGTTAGCACGCTCTACATCGCCCACGAATCCGAAGTCGATACCGTCCTTCAACGGACGCTTGTGACTGTGGATTACGTCCATATCAGCACCGGTCAGACCGAGAGCATTCACGCCGTTAGCCTGGAGCTTGGCAACCAGGTTCTTGTTGACCAGACCGCCATAAACCATTGTTACCACTTCCAGCATGTCTGCATCAGTGATGCGGCGACCGTTCACCATCTTGCTCTCGATGCCGAGGGCTGCGGCTACCTTAGTGGCACGGCGGCCACCGCCATGTACCAATACTTTCTTGCCAGGAATGGCTGCGAAATCCTTCAAGAGCTGTGCCAGCTGCTCGCTGTCTTCAACGATGGCACCGCCTACCTTTACTACTGTTACTTTTTCCATCTTGTTACTTTGAACTTTGAACTTTGAAAATTGAACTTTATGATGAGTTAAAGCAATTGAATTCTTCACTCTTCACTTACTGAAGATATGTGTATCCGAAGAGACCATTTCTATAGGTGCCCAGGAATTCCTTGCCTTCATCGAGCGAAATCTTGCCTTCCTTCACACTCTTGGTTACCCACTGCTCCAACTGGCGGACGAGCTTCTTCGGATTGTACTGTACGTAATCCAATACCTCCTCTACGGTCTCGCCATCGAATATCTGGTCGATGCAATATTTACCGTCCTTTACAGAGATGTGGGCAGCATTAGTGTCGCCGAAGAGATTGTGCATGTCGCCCAGAATCTCCTGGTAGGCACCAACGAGAAATACACCGAGATAATATGGCTCGTTCTTCTTCAATGGATGAAGAGGAAGAACGTTGCCGATATGACCGTCGGTAACGAAGTTGGCAATCTTTCCGTCGCTGTCGCAGGTGATGTCCTGCAAGGTAGCGTTGCGGGTAGGACGCTCGTTCAGACGCTGGATTGGCATGATAGGGAAGAGCTGGTCGATAGCCCAACTGTCTGGTAGGCTCTGGAACAGAGAGAAGTTGCAGAAATACTTGTCGGCAAGAATCTTGTCCAGACCTCTGAGCTCTTCTGGTACATGCTTCATGTGCTTGGCAAGATTGTTGATCTCGTGGCACACGCTCCAGTACATTGCCTCAATCTCTGCACGGGTCTTCAGATCTACGATGCCGTGAGAGAAGAGCTGCAATGCCTCTTCGCGAATCTGCTCGGCATCATGCCAGTCTTCCAGCATGTTGCGAGGATTCAGGTTGTCCCATATCTCATAAAGATCCTTCACCAGCTGGTGGTCGGTCTCCTTCGCCTCAAACTCCTCAGGCATCTCTGGCAGGGAAGCGGTTTCCAAGACATCGATGACCAGGACAGAATGATGGGCAGAGAGCGAGCGGCCGCTCTCGGTGATGAGGTTAGGGTGCTCGATATTGCTCTTGTTGGCTGCATCTACGAATGTATAGACACAGTCGTTCACATACTCCTGGATAGAGTAGTTTACGGAACTCTCGCTGCTTGAAGAGCGGGTGCCGTCGTAATCTACACCGAGTCCGCCACCGCAATCTACGAAATCTACATTGTAGCCCATCTTGTGGAGGCTAATATAGAACTGGGCTGCCTCACGGAGAGCAGTCTGAATGCGGCGAATCTTGGTAATCTGACTTCCGATATGGAAGTGGATAAGGCGCAGACAGTCGTGGAATCCCATCTCGTCTATCTTCTTGAGGGCTGTGAGCAGTTCTGCGCTGGTCAAGCCGAACTTAGATGCATCGCCGCCGCTTTCAGCCCATTTGCCTGAACCTGAAGAAGCCAGTTTGATGCGGATACCGATGTTTGGCTTTACGTTGAGCTTTTTGGCTACCTTTTCGATGATATCCAGCTCATTGAGCTTTTCTACTACGATAAAGATGCGCTTGCCCATCTTCTGAGCCAGCAAGGCAAGTTCGATGTAGCTCTCGTCCTTGTAGCCGTTACAGATGATGAGCGAGTCGCTCTGTGCCTGTACGGCGATGACGGCGTGGAGTTCAGGCTTAGAGCCAGCCTCCAGTCCGAGGTTGAACTTCTTGCCGTGAGAGATAATCTCCTCAACGACCGGCTGCATCTGGTTCACCTTAATAGGATAGATGACAAAGTTTTCTCCCTTGTATCCATACTCTTCCTTTGCCTTTTGAAAACAGCTGGCTGTCTTCTCGATGCGGTTGTCGAGGATGTCTGGGAAACGGAGCAGTACGGGAGCGTTGATGTCGCGTAATGCCAACTCGTCCATGATGTCGCGCAGGTCTATCTGTGTGTTGTCCTTGCATGGAGTTACATAGACATCACCCTTGTCGTTGATGCCAAAGTAAGAAGTACCCCAACCACAGATGTTGTAGAGCTCCTTCGAGTCTTCAATAGTCCATTTCTTCATTTTCTAATCTTGCTTGCTGGAAATCAGTTTTGTTTGTTACCTTTATTATTTTATTAGATACGGCTATATGTTCAGCAGGTCTCTGATCTGCTGAACAATAGCGTTGATTTTATCATAATTGTCCATCACGTTGATATCGATGATGTGTTTTGCCTTCTCGTAGTAAGGCTCGCGAAGTTTCAGCTGCTCATGGATAAACTTGTCTACCTCTTCCGGTGTTTTGTTGAGCAGCAGAGGGCGTACGCCTTTGCCCATCTTCAGATGAGCGTGAAGGGTTTCTGGAGATGCCTTCAGGTAAAACGTTTCGCCAAGTTGGTTCATGTAGTCCATGTTGTCGAAGAAACATGGTGTTCCTCCTCCGCAACTTACCACTACATTTTCAAACTCTGCCACTTCGTGTAGCATATTGTGCTCTATCTTGCGAAATCCCTCTTCTCCAACTTCGTCGAAGATCTGTTTAACGGTCTTGCGCATTCGGCTCTCGATATACCAGTCGAGATCGTAGAACATAACGCCAAGGTCTTTGGCGAGGGCTTTGCCGACCGTTGTCTTGCCGGCGCCCATGTATCCTATGATGATGATTGACTTCATTTTCTTCTGTTTCTATGTCAATGAGGCATGTTTATGATTTCTTTCTGCCTCTAGCCTTTGGTTCTGGAGCAGCTTTGATAATTTCCATACACTCCTCGTATGTAAGCTCCTCTGCACTCTCATGTTTTGCCTTTGGAATGCGGTAATTTTTGCCGTCGTAAGCAATGTATGGACCATACTTGCCATTGAGAATTTCCATCTTGTCGTCCTCATCGAAGACTTTGAGATGACGCTTCTCTTCGGCTTCGCGCTTTTCCTTGATCAGTTCGATGGCTCTATCCAGGGTGATGGTCAGCGGATCATCCTCCTTTGGAATAGAAACATACTTGCGGTTATGGAGGATGTAAGGGCCGTAGCGGCCAGAGCCAACTGTTACAGTAATGCCTTCATAATCACCGAGTTCTCTTGGTAGCTTGAAGAGCTCCAAAGCCTCTTCCAGGGTGATGGTTTCGATGCTCTTGTCTGATGGCAGCTGGGCAAACTGAGGCTTGTCCTTGTCTTCTGCAGAACCTATCTGTACCACTGGTCCAAAACGGCCAATCTTGACGAATACTGGCTTTCCGGTCTTTGGATCATTTCCGAGATTGCGCTCGCCGGCTTTGTGCTGGTTGCGTGCTTCCAGGACTTCCTTCACTTCAGGCTCAAAGCCCTTGTCGAAATCCTTCATCCAGTTGGTCCATTCGGTCTTTCCTTCTGCAATATCATCAAACTTCTTCTCTACGTCTGCCGTAAAGTTGTAGTTCATGATGTTCGGGAAGTTCTCCATCAGGAAATCGTTTACTACGATGCCGATATCAGTAGGCAGAAGTTTGCCCTTTTCAGAGCCTGCCATCTCTTTCTTCAACTTCTGGGTTATCTTGATGCCCTTCAGAGAATCTATGGTAAATGTGCGCTCTTCACCCGTCTTGTCACCCTTTACCACGTATTGACGCTGCTGGATGGTACTGATGGTTGGAGCATAGGTAGATGGACGGCCGATGCCGAGATCTTCCAGTTTCTTCACCAGACTGGCCTCTGTGTATCTTGCAGGAGCCAGAGAATACTTCTCTGTAGCAAGAATTTCTCTGCGCTGCAATTCATCGCCTTCTTTCAGGGCTGGAAGAATGTGGGAAGAATCCTCAGCATGCTCTTCATCGTCGGTTGACTCGAGATAAACCTTGAGGAAACCATCGAATGAAACAACCTCGCCGGTAGCAACAAACTTTTCGCTTGTGTTGCCGATATTGATGTTGATGGTTGTCTTTTCGAGTTGTGCGTCAGCCATCTGTGATGCGATGGTACGCTTCCAGATGAGTTCGTAAAGGCGCTTCTCCTGAGCGGTTCCTTCGATGGTTGGTTCATTCATATATGTAGGACGGATAGCCTCGTGCGCTTCCTGTGCACCCTTTGAACTGGTGTGGTAGGCACGAGTCTGGCTGTATTCCTTGCCATATTCTCTGATAATCTCATCTTTGCTGGCGTTGGAACAGAGCGTAGAGAGGTTTACGCTATCGGTTCGCATGTAAGTGATGCGTCCGCTTTCGTAAAGTTTCTGGGCTATCATCATGGTCTGTACAACGGTGAAACCAAGCTTGCGTGCTGCCTCCTGTTGCAGAGTAGAAGTAGTGAAAGGTGGAGCAGGAGAACGCTTTAAAGGCTTTTTGGTTACAGATTCAACCATAAACTTAGCGTCTTTACACTTCTCAAGGAAAGCTTCAACCTCTTCGTGGGTATTGAATCGTTGGTCCAGTTCTGCCTTTACCTCTGTTGCATTGCCGCTGTCGCTGATCAGGGCGAAAATAGCGGTAACGCGATAGTATGGAACACTCTGGAACTTCTGGATTTCACGCTCACGTTCTACTATCAGACGGACAGCAACACTCTGTACACGACCTGCAGAAAGGGCTGGCTTAACCTTTCTCCACAAGATAGGAGAAAGCTTGAAACCTACCAGTCGGTCGAGTACACGACGTGCCTGCTGAGCATTCACCAGGTTCATGTCCAGATGGCGTGGGTTATTGATTGCGTCAAGAATAGCCTGTTTGGTAATCTCGTGGAAGACAATACGGTTTGTCTTCTCCTCATCCAATCCCAGTACTTCGCAAAGGTGCCAGCTGATGGCTTCTCCCTCGCGGTCCTCATCGGATGCTAACCAAATTTTCTTGGCTTTCTTCGCATTCGTTTTCAATTCTGTAACGAGTTTTTTCTTTTCCTCTGGAATCTCATAATCAGGTTCCATGGTTTTCTCGTTTATACTAAGTTCCTTCTTCTTCAGGTCACGGATATGACCGTAAGAAGACATAACCTTATAGTCCTTACCTAAAAACTCTTCGATCTTTTTAGCCTTCGCAGGGCTCTCGACGATTACTAAATTCTCTTGCATAAGCTTATACACAATTTTTTTCGGTTGGCAAAAGTAAGTAAACTTTTTGCTTATACCTTATTATATGGTGTTTTTTTTGGTTTTTTTAATGTTTGGGAGCCATATTTGGCTGTATTGAACCCTTTTTACCCCAATTTTGTTTCCAAATAACGATGGAGCCCCTTGCGTATGGAATCGAATGCAAACTCATCAGGATTGAGTCTGCTCAATGGTATCCAGAATGATTCTTCTGCATCGTCCATTGCTTCTATATGAGTGTCGTCTTTCACCTTCACTTCATAGAACATATCGAGGGTATGAACCATGAAACCTGAGTAAAGGTAGAGATTTGGGTAGCTGAACTGATACTTAACCTCAGTTGCATCCAGTCCGGTTTCCTCTTTTACCTCTCTTGCCATACCTTCTTCACCTGTTTCATCCATGTCAACAAAACCGCCTGGCAAATCGAGTGCCCCCTTGGCTGGGTCTTTCTTGCGCCTTACTGCCAGGAGCTCTTCCTTACTGTTGAGTATGAGAGCTACCGTAGCACTGCTTGGATTGAGGTAATAAGAGAATCCGCAGTCCTTACACTTCTTGCTCTTGATGTTGTTGATTTCGAAATGATTAGAGCCGCAAACCGGGCAAAACTGAAACTTATCTAATACGTGACTCATATTATGATTAATGTATAATGATTGATGTTTAATGGAAAAGAATTTATCATCATGTTATAATTGAAAAGCGGCCGGTCTTTGACTGCTGAACAAAGATCGGCCGCTGGTTATCTGTTATTTACCAATTATCTGTACGGAATGGGAAGAGAGGCAGGTTGCCTGCATTTGCCATATTGCCGAGCTGGAAGTTGCGGAAACAGTAGCGAAGGGCTACTGGTTTCTTTACCTCAGGACTGGTTACGATGACGCACTCATTCCAAGGATCGTTGCCTTCCTGCCAGAAGTGCTTGGCTGTAGCCTTATGGAATACCTTATCCTCGCCAGCAACTTCGAAACCTTCGATACCTTCAAAGCGGTTGTAGGCTCCGTAGGTGTTGTCGAAATGCACCTTTACAGTATCACCTACAATCTTCATCTCCTTGAAGGTCATACTCTCGCTGAAGAGTCCCTTCATGCCATAGGTCTTGCTGAGTGCCTGGAGTGCAAGGCGTTCGCCTACAGGCTGTTTCTGACATGGATGAATCTGCTCAACCTCGTATGGGTAAACCAGGTCTTCGGTACAGACGATGCCGCTGTTTGGAATCACCTTGGCTGCATTGAACTGCTGTTCACGGAGCTTAGGTCCCCAATCACCATTTACGTCGCCATTATGATAAGGTGCAATCTGTACGAAATAGAATGGCAGTTCGCCCTGCTTGAAGTCTCTGCGCCATTGGGCAACGAGGTCGGCAAGACGTTTGGTATACTGGCCGTCCGGGTCGCCCACGTTAGAACATCCCTGATAGAAGAGAATACCCTTTACGCTATAGTTGAGGATAGGGTGGAAAGTTCCGTTACCCCAGAGAAGAGGGTAGAGGAAATCCCACTTAAACTTAGGGTTCTTGGTCATCTTTACAGAGTCGAGATCTTCCTTGGTGTTCTTCTTCAGGTAGTCGCGGTCGAGCCAGCTTTCTACACGGCTTCCACCCTTGTTTGCCATGACCAGACCTACCGGAACATCAAGAGTCTTGTTTATTACCTGTGCGAAGAAGTATCCTGTAGCAGATGCATCGCCTACGGTTTCCGGGTTAACCTCCTTCCATTCGCAGTTGGCATCATCTAACGGCTTGCTGCTCATTACGCTAGGAATCTTTACGTAATGTACGCCTTTGTACTGGTTTGCTTCGAGCACCGCCTTGTTGTAACCTTCTACAGGGCAGTTGCCGAATCCTTTTACAGGCATCTCCATGTTGCTCTGACCTGCACAAACCCATACTTCTCCTGCCAGCACATTGTTGAGAGTGGTCTTTTCGCCATCATCGAAAGTGATAGAGAGTGGGGTGTAGCTCGCCTTCGGGGTTTGTACTTTGATAGCCCATTCGCCATCCTTTCCGGTCTTGGCAGAATATTTCTGCCCAGACCATGAGGTGGTTACCTCTACTGTGGTTCCTGGTTTGTCCCATCCCCAGAGGTTAGCCTCTGTGTTTTGCTGTAAAATCATGTTGTCACCCAAGATGTGTGGCAACTTTACTTTAGCCTGTGCTCCAGTTGTGATAAGCGCCAAGGCTGCCATTGCTAAAAATTTCTTATTCATTTTTTAGGGTTTAAAAGTTTATCGTTTTTTTGTTCTTAAGTTCCTTGTATGGTTCGTATTCTGATATTGCCATCTATGTTATCATGAAAGCAGATACAGAACTGACGTTAAAGAATAAGAGTTAGAAGCTGGAAGATGAAAAGCCGAAACTGTTCTCTCCAAACTTCTAACTCCTGGTTATCTTAAAGAAGGTTCTTGATGGCTGCCTCTATGTCCTTAATCTGTGCATCACGTGCCTGCAGGGTGTTGGTGCGGTCGATCAGGAAGAAGGTAGGAATGCTCTGGACATTGTAGAGAGCCAGACTCTTGCCCTGAATGCCATCTTCATCGCGTACGCAAATCCAAGGGATGGCAGCGGTAGAGGTCTTCCAGAAGTGCTCGTCAGGGTCTACTGATACCTGATAAATCTCCAGTCCGGCAGCATGATACTTGTTGTAGAGTTCACGCAACATCATGATGCGCTTGGTGCTCTCTTTGCTGGCGAAGAGATGGAAGTCGAGCAGTACCACCTTGCCCTTGAGGTCGGAGAGACGGCGTACCTGCCCCTTGTTGTCCTGAAGTGCAAGTTCGATGCATCCGTTTACGCTCACCTTGCTGGCCTCAATCTGCTGCTGTGCCATCTGGTTCTCGATGATGCGGATGTCCTTCATTCCCTCGATGGCGATATTGTGGAGGTTCTTGCCACGCTCAGCGCCAGGATAGTAGGTATCCCAACTGGTTGCTACGGCAGCAAATACCTTCACGTCGTCTTTGTTGTTGCGAGGGTTGAAGATAAGTGTATTCACATTGCCCAACTGTACCGTTTGGAAGAGCGCATAGTAAGCGTATGCCTTCATTGGCTCCTTGAAGATGTAGTTGGTCTTGATGTCCTGTTTGTAAGCCTGGAGCATGCGGCCTACGATGGATTCGATAGAATCGTTGCCGATGTTAGGATCTTTCATGAGCCCGTTGATATTGCTCTGGAGAGTCATCTGCTTAAGAGACAACTCCTTGATCTTGTTGCAGTTTTCAGAACCTTCCACTTCGTATTTGAAGCTCATCTGCGGATAAGCCGCCTTTACCTTGACGGTTTCTGTAGAATCGATGGAAAGATTGATGGTTTGATTGGCGATGCGTAAGCGGTAGAACTCTGGGGTAACAGAGTCCATGGCAGCCTCGTCGAAGGCAAAGGCGCCATCCTCGCCCAGTTTCACAGAGTCGATTTTCACAGGACCGTTCAGGCTGATGTTCTCCAGATAGAGCATAGAGTCCTGAGCCTCTGTGATATTGCCGTTGATGTGGAATTTCTTGTTGTTACAAGAAGTCAAAGCCAGTGCAGCTACCATAATCGCTGCCACTGAAAAGAGTCTAGTTATCTTCATGAATTTTATTATTTTGCAAAATTATCGAGTGCAAAGATAGTAATAAAATTGCGAATAATGCACCTTCTATAGATAAATTATTTAAAAAAGTGGAAAATAATTGCTGATTTATTTGTTTATTAATAATTAAAGAGGTATCTTTGCAGCGTTTTAGATATTTTAGATGTTAGACAAAACAATAAGTTTTTTAATTTAGATGAACGTAATTACAAAAAGTGTTCAGTTGCCTGATGGAAGAACCATCACAATTGAGACCGGAAAAGTTGCAAAACAGGCTGATGGTGCTGCGGTTCTCCGCATGGGTAACACAGTGCTTCTCGCAACTGTTTGTGCAGCAAAGGATGCAGTTCCGGGTACAGATTTTATGCCTTTGCAAGTAGATTATCGTGAGCAGTACAGTGCTGCAGGTCGTTTCCCTGGTGGTTTCACCAAGCGCGAAGGCAAAGCCAGCGATGAGGAAATCCTTACCTCTCGTCTTGTGGACCGTGCTTTGCGTCCACTTTTCCCTTCTAACTACCATGCAGAAGTTTACGTACAGGTAATGTTGCTCTCAGCCGATGGTGTTGACCAGCCAGATGCCCTCGCAGGTTTCGCTGCTTCAGCTGCCATGGCTTGTTCAGATATTCCTTTCGAGTACTATATCTCTGAGGTTCGTGTAGCTCGTATCAATGGTGAGTATGTTGTAAATCCTACATTCCAGCAGATGGAAGAGGCAGACATGGATATCATGGTTGGTGCTACCAAGGACAATATCATGATGGTAGAAGGTGAGATGAAGGAAGTTTCTGAGCAGGATCTCATTGGTGCCCTCAAGGTGGCTGCCGAGGCTATCAAGCCTATGTGCGAACTCCAGTATGAGTTGGCTAAGGAGAAGGGTACTGACGTGAAGCGTGAGTATGACCACGAAATCAACGATGAGGAACTCCGTGAACAGATTAAGTCTGAGCTTTACAAGCCAGCTTATGATATCAACCACCAGGCTTTGGAGAAGCATGCACGTCAGGATGCTTTCGACAAGGTTTTGGCTGATTTCCTCGAGAAGTATGACGCTGCTCATACCGATCTTTCTGAGGAAGACTTGGAGGAGAAGCACGCAGAGGCTACCCGTTACTATGATGACGTAATGCGCGATGCTATGCGCCGTTGCATCCTCGACGAGGGCTTGCGCCTTGATGGTCGTGCTACTACAGAAATCCGTCCTATCTGGTGCGAGGTATCTCCACTCCCAATGCCTCACGGAAGCGCTATCTTCCAGCGTGGTGAGACTATGTCTCTCTCTACATGTACGCTCGGTACCAAGATGGATGAGAAGCTTATCGACGGTGTGCTCGAGAAGAGCTACCAGCGCTTCCTCCTTCACTATAACTTCCCTCCATTCTCAACAGGTGAGGCTAAGGCTCAGCGCGGTGTAGGCCGTCGTGAGATTGGTCACGGTCACTTGGCATGGCGTGGTTTGAAGGGCCAGATTCCTACAGATTTCCCTTACACAGTACGTTTGGTAAGCCAGATCTTGGAGTCTAACGGTTCTTCTTCTATGGCTACTGTTTGTGCCGGTACTCTCGCCCTGATGGATGCAGGTGTTCCTATGAAGAAGCCAGTTTCTGGTATCGCTATGGGTCTTATCAAGAACCCAGGTGAGGACAAGTACGCTATCCTCAGTGATATCCTCGGTGATGAGGACCACTTGGGTGATATGGACTTCAAGACCACTGGTACCCGCGATGGCTTGACTGCTACACAGATGGATATCAAGTGCGACGGTTTGAGCTTCGAGATTCTTGAGGAGGCTTTGATGCAGGCTAAGGCTGGTCGTGAGCACATCCTCAACTGCATGATGGAGACAATCTCTGAGCCACGTGCTGAGATGAAGCCACAGGTTCCACGTATCGTAGCATTCGATATCCCTAAGGAGTTCATCGGTGCTGTTATCGGCCCTGGTGGTAAGATTATCCAGCAGATGCAGGAGGATACTGGTGCGACAATCACTATCGAGGAGACTGATGGTAAGGGTCACGTCCAGGTATCTGCTCCTAACAAGGATTCTATCGATGCAGCTTTGGCTAAGATTAAGGCTATCGTTGCTGTTCCTGAGGTTGGTGAGGTTTACGAGGGTACTGTTCGCTCTATCATGCCTTACGGTTGCTTCGTAGAGATTCTCCCTGGTAAGGATGGTTTGCTCCACATCTCTGAGATTGATTGGAAGCGTCTTGAGACAGTTGAAGAGGCTGGCATCAAGGAAGGCGACAAGATCAAGGTGAAGTTGATGGAGATTGATCCTAAGACTGGCAAGTACAAACTTTCTCATCGTGTATTGATGGAGAAGCCAGAGGGTTATGTAGAGCGTGAGCGTCGTCCACGTCCTGAGCGCGGTGAGCGTCGCGGTCGTCGTGATGATCGTCATGAAGGTCGTGGTGAGCGTCCAGCTCGTCAGCCACGTCGTTACGAGCATCGTAATGATGAGCAGGCTCCTAAGGAGTTCAACGACTCTTTGGATCACAACAATGATGTAGAATAATCTGCGTATTAGACACATTATTATATATAAAGGCACATTCCGCATAGGAATGTGCCTTTTTTTTAATAGTACTTTCTCTAATTATTGCCGGATATTGTATTTGTATATGGGAATGGAGAATGCAAAGTGGGATAAAATGTGGATAAACAAAAAGAGTCACAAGTAAAACTTGTGACTCTTTTCTGCGCTTCAAGATGGGCTTGAACCAACGACCCCCTGATTAACAGTCAGGTGCTCTAACCAACTGAGCTATTGAAGCAATTTGCTATGAAAGAAGATGAGTTACGAGGCTAACCTGAAACTCTCTTGCGCTTCAAGATGGGCTTGAACCAACGACCCCCTGATTAACAGTCAGGTGCTCTAACCAACTGAGCTATTGAAGCGTTTTTTTCTGTAAAGAACATGACGTTCCTTATTTGCGTGTGCAAAAGTACTAACTTTTCTTCATTCTGCCAAATTTTTTGCTGACTTTTTTCGCTTTTTCCCTAAAAAAGTGTATTTTTTCTTATCTTTGTGCCACTTTTTGCCTATTTTATGGTGTTTTTCGCAAAGAAATGAGTACTTTTGTGGTCGAAATCTTCTCCCGAGGGCGAATGCCGTGAAGAGGGGGAGGAAATAACCAATAAGTTGAATCATATACAATTAAATAAGGTAACAATGAAAAGAATACTGTTCTCCTTGCTTATGGTGCTCCTGGCAGTTCCTACTTTTGCCCAGGTTGACAAAGATCATGACTTCAAAGCCGCAAAGAATATGGAAATATTCAATGCCATCTACAAAAATCTCGATTTGATGTATGTTGATACGCTCGATGCTGAAGTTGTGGTCGGAAATGGTATCAATGCCATGTTGCGTAGTCTCGACCCTTATACTACCTATTATCCTGAGCAGAAGATGAAGGAACTCAAGAACCTGCTCACCGGCAAGTATGCGGGTGTAGGTGCGGTGATACGCTACAATTTCCAGTTGCAGCGCGTCTGTATCAGCGAGCCTTACGAGAATATGCCTGCTGCAGAAGTGGGACTGAAGAAGGGTGACATCATCCTGAGTATTGATGATGAGGATATGACCAATAAGGAGGTGAGCTACGTCAGCGATCATCTTCGTGGTGACCCGGGTTCTTCTTTCATGCTGAAAGTTAAGCGTCCAAGTACAGGCAAGACGATGAAGGTGAAGGTAACACGCCGTACCATCCAGTTGCCGTTCTTGCCTTATTATGGCATGTTGGAGGGTAGCATCGGTTACATCAACTTCAATTCCTTTACCGAGCAGTGTGCCAAGGAAGTGCGCCGTGCTTTCATCGATTTGAGAAAGCAGGGAGCCAAGAGTCTTGTCTTCGATTTGCGTAATAATGGTGGCGGTTCGGTAACCGAAGCAGTCAGCATCATCAATATGTTCTTGCCTAAAGGTAAGACCGTTTTGGAGATGAAGGGAAAGCTGCAGCGTTCTAATCATGTTTATAAGACCACGGTTGAACCGATAGATTCCGTTATGCCGATGGTGGTATTGGTGAACGAGAATTCTGCCAGTGCCAGTGAAATCATGAGCGGCAGTCTGCAGGATTATGACCGTGCTGTAATATTAGGTACGCGCACGTATGGAAAGGGATTGGTGCAGACTACCATGGATTTGCCTTATAACGGACAGGTGAAACTTACTACTGCTAAATATTTCATTCCTAGCGGTCGATGCGTTCAGGCACTCAACTATAAGCACGATAAGGGTGGTTATGTGGAGCATGTTCCCGACTCTCTTACCAAGGTGTTCTATACCGCAGGTGGCAGAGAAGTGAGAGATGGAGGTGGCGTGAAGCCGGATGTAGAAGTAAAGCCTGATTCTTTGCCAAACATCGCCTTCTATCTGGCTGGTGCCCGCGACAGTAATGAGGTGATGCTTAATTATGAGGTGGATTATATCGCCAAGCATCCTGCTATTGCTCCTGCGAAGGAATTCTCGCTGACCGATGCCGACTATGATGAATTCAAGACACGCGTGTTGAAGGCTAACTTCCAGTACGACCGTGAAACGGAAAAGTATCTCAAGGACTTGGAAAAACTCGCTAAGTTTGAAGGCTACTATGATGATGCCAAGGCAGAGTTTGAGGCTTTGAAGAAAAAACTGAGTCACAATGTGGCAAAGGATCTGGATTATAACAAGGATTACATCAAGCATCTGTTGGAAAATGACATCGTTTCTGCCTATTATTTCCAGCGCGGTGCCATCCAGAATTCCATGCGCTATGACAAGCAGATTAAGGAAGCAGTAAAATTGCTGAATTCTCCATCAGAATACGAAAAAATACTGCATCCTGTGAAGAAATAAGTACAAAAACGTGCACAATCGATTAAAAATGTGCACGTTGCGAATAAAAAGTTGCATTTTTTTTGGCTAATCACAAAAATATTTGTAATTTTGCAACGTTCAGTGGAATGAGGGGCTCACAAGAGTTCCTCATTTTATTTTAATAAGGTATATATGATTGATAAAAACGTCGTAAAAAAATTAGTTGAAGAATGGCTCCAAGATAAGGAATATTTCTTGGTAAGTATTGAAATCAGTCCCGACGATAGAATCGTTGTTGAGATTGACCATGCCGATGGAGTATGGATTGAGGATTGTGTTGCCTTGAGTAAGTATATTGAGGATCATTTGAACCGTGACGAGGAAGACTATGAGCTCGAAGTTGGCTCTGCAGGCTTGGGTCAACCGTTCAAAGTTCCGCAGCAGTATATCAATTTCATTGGCAAGGAGGTAGAGGTGCTTGATGCCGACGGCAAGAAGGTGAAGGGTATCTTGAAAGCTGTTGAAGGAAATGACTTCACAGTTGGCGTTGAAGAAAAGGTAAAGGTTGAAGGTAAAAAACGTCCGGTTAAGCAGGAGGTTGATCACGTTTACCAGATGGATAAAGTAAAATATACAAAATACATAATTAGTTTCAATTAAGTTATGGCTAAAAAAGAGCAAGAATTGACAGCGAGTATGATTGATACATTCCGCGAGTTTAAAGAAACAAAGAATATCGACCGTACTACATTGGTAAGTGTATTGGAGGAGAGCTTCCGTAATGTACTTGCCAAGATTTTTGGTAGTGACGAAAACTTTGATGTCATCGTGAACCCTGACAAGGGTGACTTCGAAATTTATCGCAACCGTATAGTTGTTGCTGATGGCGAAGTTGAAGATGAAAATAAGGAAATTACACTTTCTGAGGCTCGTAAGATTGAGCCGGATTACGAGGTTGGTGAGGATGTAAGTGAGACGGTTGACTTCAATAAGTTTGGTCGTCGTGCCATCTTGACTCTTCGTCAGACTTTGGCTTCCAAGATTCTTGAGTTGGAGCATGATTCACTCTACAACAAATACAAGGATCGCGTAGGTCAGGTTATCTCTGGTGAGGTTTATCAGGTTTGGAAGCGCGAGGTTCTGATTGTAGATGATGAGAACAACGAGCTCATGTTGCCTAAGACTGAGCAGATTCCTGGTGATACTTACCGCAAGGGTGAGACTGTTCGTGCGGTCATCCTTCGTGTAGACAACGAGAACAATAATCCAAAGATTATCTTGAGCCGTACTGCTCCAATCTTCCTGCAGCGCCTGTTGGAGGCTGAGGTTCCTGAGATTGCAGACGGTCTGATTGCAATCCGCCGTATCGCCCGTCTTCCGGGAGAGCGTGCTAAGATTGCTGTTGAAACATTCGATGAGCGTATCGACCCGGTTGGCGCATGTGTAGGTGTTAAGGGTAGCCGCGTTCACGGTATCGTTCGCGAACTTTGCAACGAGAATCTCGATGTCATCAACTACTCAAGCAATACCAAACTCTTCATTCAGCGTGCGTTGGCTCCAGCCAAGGTTTCTTCAATCAATGTTGATGATGAGAACAAGAAAGCAGAGGTTTACTTGCAGCCTGAGGAAGTTAGTTTGGCTATCGGCCGTGGCGGTATGAACATCAAACTGGCTTCTATGCTTACAGAATATACCATCGACGTATTCCGTGAGGTAGACGAGAATGAGGCCGATGAGGATATCTACTTGGATGAGTTCTCTGATGAGATTGACCAGTGGGTTATCGATGCTATCAAGGGCATCGGTCTTGATACTGCCAAGCAGGTACTCAATGCACCTCGTAACTTGCTGATTGAGAAGGCCGACCTCGAAGAGGAGACCGTTGATCATGTACTCAGCGTGTTGCGCGCCGAATTCGAACAATAATTCCCTTGCCAGCGAGTGCTTGCAGGGAATCTAACTTTAAAAATAGGAGAATAAATAATTTATGAGCATCAGATTAAATAAAGCACTACGTGAATTAAATATAGGACTTCAGACGGCAGTTGAATTCCTAGAGAAAAGAAAAGACCTGGGAGATGTCAAGGCAGAACCGAGCTTCAAACTCACCGACCAGCAATACAAGGCATTGAATGATGCCTTCAGTCAGGACAGAGAGGTTCGTGATCAGGCTGAGAAACTCTTTACCAAAAAAGCAAAAGATAAGAAGCGTGCGCCAGAGCAGAAGGACAATCGCGCTGAAAGCTTGTTGGAGTCTAATGGACAGCAGCAGTATAAGCCGCTGGGAAAGATTGACTTGGACAATATCGGTAAGAAGCCTGCTGCAGAGTCTGTTGCGGAAAAGCCTGAGACTGCTGCCGTCAGTCCTGAGCAGAAGAAAGACGCTCCTAAGGCTGAGCAAAAGAAGGAACAGAAGCCACAACAGGCTTCTCAGCATAAACAGCAAATGAAACAGGAAAATCATCAGAAATCACAGCAGTCAAACGCTCAGATGAATAAGCAGAATGCTCCTCAGGGAAAGAAAGAGCATCATCATGCTAAGAATGAAACTGCACAGCATTCTGCTGGCGCAGCAGACAACAGCGTGTTTACTCTCAAGAGTGAGAAGAAGTTTACTGCTAATGAGCCTAAGGTGTTGGGCAAGATAGATTTGTCTTCTCTCAACCAGAGCACTCGTCCTAAGAAGAAAACCAAGGAGGAGCGCCGCAAGGAACGTGAGGAGAAAATGGCTCAACAGCACAATGAGCGCAAAAAGCGTGTTCGTATCAACAAAGAACGTGTTGACATCAATGCCGAAGCTAAGAATAATGGCGGAGGTAATGGCAACAACGGCGGTAATAACAAGAAAAACAAAAACCGCAACAGAAATAATAACAATAATAATCGCGGCAATAACAACAACCGCGGCAACCAGCGCCAGATCGAGGTTGATGACGAGGCTGTAGCACGCCAGGTTAAGGAGACTCTTGCACGTTTGACCAGCAAGAGTCAGAACAAGAAGGGTGCTAAGTACCGTAAGGAGAAGCGTGAGGCTGTTCAGGAGAAGTTGCAGGATCAGGCTCGTCAGGAGCAGAAGGAAAGCAAGACCCTGAAACTTACTGAGTTCGTTACCGTTAGCGAGTTGGCTACGATGATGGATATCAGCGTTACTCAGGTTATCTCTACGCTGATGGGCGTAGGTATCATGGTATCTATCAACCAGCGCCTGGATGCAGAGACCATCAACATGGTAGCTGAGGAGTTCGGTTTCAAGACCGAATACGTGAGTGCCGAGGTTCAGGAGGCCGTGAGCGAGGAAGTGGATGATGAGAACGACTTGGTTCCACGTGCTCCAATCGTAACCGTCATGGGTCACGTAGACCACGGTAAGACCTCTTTGCTCGACTATATCCGCAATACCAATGTGATTGCCGGCGAGGCAGGTGGTATTACCCAGCATATCGGTGCCTATAGTGTGACCCTGAAAAGCGGTCGCAAGGTAACCTTCCTTGATACTCCAGGTCACGAGGCGTTTACCGCCATGCGTGCCCGTGGTGCCCAGGCTACCGATATCGCCATCATCATCATCGCAGCCGATGACTCTGTGATGCCTACTACCAAGGAGGCTATCGCTCATGCGCAGGCTGCCGGTGTACCTATGGTATTCGCAATCAACAAGATTGATAAGCCAGGTGCTAACCCAGACCGTATCCGTGAGGACTTGGCTAACATGAACCTGCTCGTTGAGGAGTGGGGTGGTAAGTATCAGTGCCAGGAAATCAGTGCCAAGAAGGGTATCGGTGTTCACGATTTGCTCGACAAGGTGCTCCTCGAGGCTGACATGCTCGACTTGAAGGCTAACCCTAACCGTCGTGCTACAGGTACCATCATCGAGTCTTCTCTCGACAAGGGTCGTGGATATGTTTCTACCGTATTGGTTGCCAACGGTACCTTGAAGGTAGGCGACATCGTTCTCGCCGGTACTTCTTGGGGTCGTGTCAAGGCGATGTTCAATGAGCGTAATGCCAACATCAAGTCAGCAGCTCCTGCAGAGCCAGCTATCATCCTCGGTTTGAATGGTGCGCCTACTGCAGGTGACCAGTTCCACGTAATCGAGACAGAGCAGGAGGCTCGCGAAATCGCCAACAAGCGTGAGCAGTTGCAGCGTGAGCAGGGCTTGCGTACTCAGAAGCGCTTGACCCTGGGTGATATCTCTCACCGTATCGCACGTGGTGAGTTCCATGAGTTGAACGTCATCGTGAAGGGTGATACCGATGGTTCTGTTGAGGCTTTGAGCGACTCATTCATCAAGCTTTCTACCGAGAAGGTTCAGGTGAACGTGGTGAACAAGGCTGTGGGTCAGATTTCAGAGAACGACGTGATGCTGGCATCTGCTTCAGATGCAGTCATCGTTGGTTTCCAGGTTCGTCCATCTGCTGATGCTCGTAAGGCTGCTGACCGTGAGGGTGTTGAAATCAACACATACTCTATCATCTACGATGCTATCGACGATATCAAGAGTGCGATGGTTGGTATGCTCGACAAGGTGAAGAAGGAAATCGTTACCGGTCAGGTTGAGGTTAAGCAGACCTTCAAGATTTCTAAGGTGGGTACTATTGCCGGTGGTCTCGTTACCGAGGGTAAGGTACACGCTAAGGATAAGGCTCGCGTCATCCGTGACGGTATCGTGATCCGTACTGCTGAAATCGGTGCCTTGAAGCGTTACAAGGACGATGTTAAGGAGGTGGTTACCGGTATGGAATGCGGTTTGAGCCTCGTCAACTACAACGATATCCAGGAGGGCGACGTTATCGAGACCTTCACTGAGATCGAGGTAGAGCAGAAGCTTTAATAAAGTGAAGAGTGAAGAACGAAAAGTGAAGAATTCATTTGTTTTTCGCTCTATCATATATATAATAAGGTAGGGATGAGTCCTCAGCGGCTTATCCCTATTTAGGGTTAAAATAACGAAAGGTTATTCTAAATAACAATGGCAGAAATAGAGAAAGAACAGAATCAGGTTGTCAAGGATGTGATAGACCAGAAATACGAGTATGGTTTTACCACCGATGTACATACTGAAATCATAGAAAAGGGTCTCAACGAGGATGTTGTGCGCCTGATCTCGCAGAAGAAGGGAGAGCCAGACTGGATGCTCGAATTTCGTCTGAAAGCCTACAATTACTGGAAGACGCTCAAGGAGCCAAAGTGGGGGCACGTGCACGTGCCACCTGTTGACTATCAGGAGATTTCATACTATGCCGACCCTTTGGCAAAGAAGCCAAAAAACAAGGAGATTGATCCTGAGTTGGAGAAAACATTCGACAAACTCGGTATTCCTCTGGAGGAGCGTCTGGCTTTGAGCGGTACTGCCGTAGATGCCATCATGGACTCTGTGTCGGTAAAGACTACTTTCAAGGAGAAACTCCGTGAGAAGGGCGTCATCTTCTGCAGTATCGGTGAGGCTGTGAAGGAGCATCCTGATCTGGTAAGAGAGTATCTGGGAACCGTGGTTCCTTATCGTGATAACTTTTATGCAGCCTTGAACAGTTGCGTATTCAGTGATGGCTCATTCGTCTATATTCCTAAGGGTGTCCGCTGTCCGATGGAGTTGAGCAGTTACTTCCGCATCAATGCCCGTAACACCGGTCAGTTTGAGCGTACATTGATTATCGCTGATGATGATGCTTACGTTTCTTACCTGGAGGGATGTACAGCGCCAATGCGTGATGAGAACCAGCTCCATGCAGCTATCGTAGAGATTATTGTCAAGGACAATGCTGAGGTGAAATACTCTACCGTTCAGAACTGGTATCCTGGTGATGAGCATGGTAAGGGTGGTGTGCTGAACCTGGTAACCAAGCGAGGCGACTTGCGCGGTGTGAACTCTAAGTTGAGCTGGACTCAGGTAGAGACGGGTTCTGCGATTACCTGGAAGTATCCTTCCTGTATCTTGCGTGGCGACAACTCTGTAGCTGAGTTCTACAGCGTAGCTGTTACCAACAACTATCAGGAGGCTGATACCGGTACCAAGATGATTCACATGGGTAAGAACACCAAGAGTACCATCATCTCTAAAGGTATCTCGGCAGGTCATAGCCAGAACTCCTATCGTGGTCTGGTTCGTGCCACATCCAATGCCGATAATGCCCGCAACTACAGTTCCTGCGACTCCTTGTTGCTGGGTAGCGATTGTGGAGCGCATACCTTCCCATATATGGATGCCCATAACGACACAGCCGTGTTCGAGCATGAGGCAACCACCTCGAAGATTTCAGAAGACCAGCTCTTCTATTGCAATCAGCGAGGCATTCCTACCGAGGAGGCTGTCGGCTTGATCGTAAACGGTTATGCCAAGGATGTGCTCAACAAGTTGCCTATGGAGTTTGCCGTTGAGGCACAGAAACTCCTGAGTGTTTCACTCGAAGGCACCGTTGGCTAAGAATAATAAGAAAGAGAGGTGGTTATGAAAAGAATGTTGTTGATGTTATTGTTAGTTGATAGCTTGAACTTAACGGCTCAAGACCTTTTCAATCATCAAAAAAATGGCTTGACGGCACAGCAAGATTCCATCGTTGCATCTTTTGTTGCGAAATGCAAGCAAGAGCAAAATGTGTATCTTCGTTGTGGTCGATATTGTCATGTTGATGAGTCTGACCCTACATTGACCAAGTCCATTATGCAGACATCGAGTTATGTTCCGCAGATGAAGGGTAAGGTCATACGACCAGGTGAGTGCTCATTTTGGGTACTAGACCCTCCTTCGTTGTTTGTGCAATGGGACTGGGAGAAGTCACCATCTTTCTTTGAAGAGTTATGTTCCAATATTTTGAACGCATTTTTTAAGTAATAATATGTTAGAGGTAAAGAATCTGCATGCTACTATTGCAGGCAAAGAAATATTGAAAGGTATCAACCTGACTATCAACGATGGTGAGATACATGCTATCATGGGACCTAACGGTTCCGGTAAGTCAACCTTGAGCGCTGTGCTTACAGGTAACCCTCTCTATACCGTAACCGAGGGTGAGGCTATCTTCAACGGCAAGAACCTCCTGGATATGAAGCCAGAGGACCGTGCCCGTGAAGGCTTGTTCCTCTCTTTCCAGTATCCGGTGGAGATTCCTGGTGTATCCATGACCAACTTCATGCGTGCGGCTATCAATGCCAAGCGTGAGTATCAGGGTTTGGAACCATTGAATACCAGCGAATTCATGAAGCTGATGCGTGAGAAGCGCGAGTTGGTGGAATTGGACAGCAAGTTGGCTCGCCGTTCAGTAAACGAAGGTTTCTCGGGTGGTGAGAAGAAGCGCAACGAGATTTTCCAGATGGCTATGCTGGAGCCAAAGCTCTCTATCCTCGATGAAACCGACTCTGGTCTCGACGTGGATGCAATGCGTATCGTGGCTGACGGTGTGAACAAGATGCATACCGACAAGACATCTGCCATCGTCATCACTCACTACGAGCGTCTGCTCGATATGATTAAGCCAAGTGTGGTTCACGTACTCTATAAGGGTAGAATCGTGAAGACTGCCGGTCCTGAACTTGCCAAGGAGATTGAGGCTCGTGGCTATGACTGGATCAAGGCAGAAGTAGATGAGAAATAATAGGGAGGATGGCTATGCATTCAGAAAAACAATATTTAGACTTGTATCAGTCTTCTTCGAGAATAATCAAGAAGAACAGTGCTGAGGTGCTCAATGCGGTGCGCGATGCTGCGTTTGAGAACTTCCGTCGCCTGGGCTTCCCTTCCCGAAAGGTAGAAAGATACAAGTACACAGATATGAGCGCCATCTTCGAGCCAGATTATGGCTTGAACTTGAATCGTCTGGAAATTCCGGTAGATCCATACGAAGCTTTCCGCTGCGATGTGCCTAACCTGAGCACTTCGCTCTACTTCGTTGTAAACGATGCTTTTTATAACAAAGCATTGCCTAAAGTAGAGCTTCCGGAGGGCGTAATCGTGGACTCTTTGAACAAGATTGCTGCAGAAAACCCTGAATTCATCGGGAAATACTACGCTAAGATTGCCAAAACCGACGAAGATGGCATCACCGCATTGAATACATTCCTGGCACAGGATGGTTTGCTGATTTATGTTCCAAAGAATGTAAAGGTAGAGCGAACTATTCAGGTCATCAATATTCTCCGTTCGGATGTTGATTTGATGGTAAACCGACGTGTTCTCATCGTCATGGAACAGGGTGCTGAGGCTAAGTTCCTCTTCTGCGACCATGCAGCCGATGACAAGAACTTCCTCGCTACTCAGGTAATCGAGGCTTATGTTGGCGAGAATGCCAGTCTCGACCTCTATTGTCTGGAGGAGACTCATTACAAGAACCGCCGTGTCAGCAACGTTTATATCGAGCAGCAGGCTAACAGCCGTGTAAACCATAACGTCATCACGCTTCATAACGGTATTACCCGCAACCGTCTTGACCTCGTATTCAAGGGCGAGGGAGCTGAGTGCTTCTGCAATGGTTGTGTGATTGCCGACAAGAACCAGGTGGTTGATAACAATACGCTCATCGATCATCAGGTGGGTCATTGTACCAGCAACGAACTTTATAAGTATGTACTCGATGGTGAGGCACGTGGTGCTTTTGCCGGTAGAGTGTTGGTTCGTCATGGTGCCCAGAAGACTATTTCTCAGGAAACCAACCAGAACCTCTGTGCAACGAAGACAGCCCGTATGTTCACCCAGCCGATGCTGGAGATTTATGCCGATGATGTGAAGTGTGCGCATGGAAGTACTGTTGGTCAGCTCAACGATGCCGCATTGTTCTATATGCAGCAGCGTGGTGTGAGCCGTGAGGAGGCTAAGTTGCTCCTTCAGTTTGCATTTATCAACGAAGTCATCGACAAGATGGAGCTGGAGCCATTGCGTGATCGCCTGCATCATCTCGTAGAGAAGCGATTCCGTGGTGAACTCAATAAGTGCGAGGGCTGCAAGCTTTGCAAGTAGATAATATCCTTTTAAAGGAGTTAAGTTCTTAAAAATATGTATGATATCAATCAAGTAAGAGCAGATTTCCCGATTTTATCGAGAAAGGTCTATGATAAGCCATTGGTGTATCTGGATAATGCGGCAACCACGCAGAAGCCATTGTGCGTGCTTGATGCCATGCGCGACGAGTATCTCAATGTAAATGCCAATGTGCATCGTGGTGTTCACTATCTCTCTCAGCAGGCTACCGACCTTCATGAGGCAGCCCGCGAAACCGTGCGCAAGTTTATCAATGCGCCTAAGGTTGAGGAAGTCATCTTTACCCGCGGCACTACAGAGAGTCTGAATCTCGTGGTTTCATCGTTCTGCGATGCCTTTATGAGCGAGGGCGACGAGGTGATTATCTCTACCATGGAGCATCACTCCAATATCGTGCCTTGGCAGTTGCAAGCTGCCAAGAAGGGAATCGCCATCCGAGTAATCCCTATCAACGATAAAGGTGAGATTAACCTCGATGAATTCGCCAATTTATTTACCGAACGCACCAAAATCGTGAGCATTGCCCAGGTGAGCAACGTGCTCGGTACGGTGAATCCGGTAAAAGAGATGATTAAGATAGCTCATGAGCACGATGTGCCTGTCATGGTGGATGGCGCTCAGAGTACTCCTCATTTTGCTGTGGATGTACAGGATATGGATTGCGATTTCTTCGCTTTCAGCGGACATAAGATTTATGGTCCTACCGGTATCGGTGTGCTTTACGGCAAGGAAGAATGGCTCGACAAGTTGCCTCCTTATCAGGGCGGTGGCGAAATGATTGAGAGCGTAAGTTTCGAGAAGACTACTTTCGAGAAGTTGCCTTTCAAGTTCGAGGCTGGTACTCCTGATTATGTAGCTACCCACGGTCTGGCAAAAGCCATCGATTATGTCTCTGCGCTCGGCATGGATAACATTGCCAAGCACGAGCAGGAACTCACCCGCTACTGTATGGAGCAGATGCGAACCATCGATGGAATCAGGCTTTTTGGTGAACAGGAGGGCAAAGATGCCGTTGTCAGCTTCTTGGTTGGTGATATTCATCACATGGATATGGGCACCTTGCTCGACCGTCTGGGTATCGCTGTACGTACCGGTCATCATTGCGCTCAGCCTTTGATGGACCGCTACGGCATTCTCGGCACCGTTCGTGCCAGCTTTGCCTTATATAATACAAAGGAAGAAATAGATGCGCTTGTAGCGGGCGTAAAACGCGTGGCTACGATGTTCTAAGGAAAAATCATTTTAGCCGTTTACTGTGCACGTAAAAGCCTTATTTAGCCAACTGGCGAGCGAAAGACAACCTACTGGCAAGCAAAGAACAGCCAACTGGCGCTACTGCGGACAGTTGGCTGTTTGCGTTTGGCAGTTATCAGAAAGTTGAGGTTGGAATGCCCAAATACTCTTCACTCTTCACTCATTTGTCGTAACATATTGTTATACTGATACTTACGCACTGAAGAGGCGCTCTGACTCTTCACCCACTCTTCACCCTCTCTTCACCGCCTGGTGCTATGAGGGTGAAGAGTAGGTGAAGAGTGGGTGAAGAGTTGGTGAAGAGTTGAAATGCTCTTATCTTTGTAACTGCCCTATAATTAGGTGGTTACAAAATAGAGGTGAAGAGTGAAGAGATAAACGTAAAATTCATCATAATTATGTTAGAAAGTCATTATTATAAGGATATGGTAGAGGCTGGCTGCGATGAGGCTGGCAGAGGATGTCTGGCAGGCAGCGTATATGCAGCAGCCGTTATCCTTCCGCCCGGTTATCAGAATGCCGAATTGAACGACAGTAAGAAGCTAACAGATAAGAAGCGCAAGGCGCTCCGCGAGCAGATAGAGCAAGATGCTGTAGCTTGGGCTGTGGGCATTGTTACTCCCGAAGAAATCGATAAAATCAATATCCTCAACGCCAGTTTTCTGGCTATGCACCGTGCCCTGGACCAGCTCAAGGTTCGTCCGGAGGCAGTTATCGTGGATGGTAACCGCTTCAAACCCTACAAGGATTTGCCTTATACAACCATCGTAAAGGGTGACGGCAAGTATCTGGCTATTGCAGCTGCCAGCATCCTTGCCAAGACCTATCGTGATGATTACATGGATGCGCTGGCAGAAGAATATCCGCAGTACGACTGGAAAAGCAACAAGGGTTATCCTACCAAGAAGCATCGTGCTGCCATCAGGGAATTTGGAGTCACTCCATATCATCGCATGAGTTACAATCTTTTAGGCTCCGGTGAACTCTCACTTGATTTTAAAGACTAGGCATCATAGCTGTAGTGCTATGATTTCCATATAAAAAAGCCGCTCAACAGATTTGCCTGTTGAGCGGCTTTTAATTTTGATTAGAAGTCGAGAGTGATACCCTTTTCGTCAATCTTCTTGTATGTCTTGTCGTTGACAGTCACATTCTTCGAGTTCTTTGCATCGAAGGTGTGATTCTTTGCACTAACCTTGATGTTTTCGAGCTTCACGCCGTCAGTACGGTTGATGACGATACCATACTCAGCATTGTTTACCTCCATATCCTTGATGTGGATGTTGCTTACCGGCATCTCTGGGAGACCGTTGAAGTAAGCTGCACGACGGGCTGTGCGGCAGATGACATGGTTGATGTCGATATTGCGGAAGCAAGGTGTTGTCTCGTCTACCTTGAACTTCTGTACCTTCTGGCTCTTAGCCTCATCGCCATCGTTGAGAACCTCAACGGCAGACTTGCCACCGTAGTAAAGGTCGAAGGTGATGACATCTGTCTGAATATCAAACATTGACATGTTGTCGATATAGATATTCTCTACTACACCACCACGACCGCGGGTACTCTTGAAACGGAGACCCACATCAGTGCCGAGGAACTGGCAGTCGCTCACCTTGATATTCTTTACGCCACCGCTCATCTCGCTGCCAACAACGAAGCCGCCGTGCCCCTTGAATACGGTACAGCCGTTTACGATGACATTCTCGCAAGGAATGCCGCGCTTTCTTCCGTCAGCATCCTTACCACTCTTGATACAGATACCATCATCGCCTACATCGAAAGTAGAGTTGACGATGAGTGCATTCTTGCAGCTCTCCAGGTCAAGACCGTCACCATTCTGAGCGTATGAAGGGTTGCGGACCAATACATCTTCTATAAGAACGTTCTCGCACATCAGCGGATGGATGTTCCATGCAGGTGAATTCTGGAAGATGACACCATTGAGCCAAACGTTCTTGCAGCTTACGAGACTGATCATTACAGGGCGGAGGAAACGCTTGATCTCGTTCCATTCTTCTTCTGAAGCTGGAGTTTTAGGCACATTCATGTTGGCACTGTTGTCTGCCTTCAATGCACCTTCTGATGGGAACCAGTAGTCGGCTCTCTTGAATGCACCGCCACGTGAAGTAATCTGCTTCCACTGGGCAGCGGTAACCTTCTGCTTCTTCAATGGGCGCCAGTATTCTCCGTTTCCGTCAATGCACCCCTGACCGGTAATTGCCACGTTGGTAAGATGATGACCAGAGATAGGCGACTGGCAGCGGCGTGTATCCAAACCCTCAAACGATGTTTCTATAAAAGGGTAGAGGGCATCATCTGGTGAGAAAAGGATGACTGCACCTTTTTCGAGATGCAGGTTGATATTGCTCTTCAATACGATAGGACCTGTGAACCATACGCCCTGTGGAACGATGAGTTTGCCGCCGCCTTTCTGAGTCAGCGCATCGATAGCCTTGGCAAAGGCTGTGGTACAGAGAGAAGAGCCATCTCCAATAGCACCAAAGTCCTTGAGGTTTACCTCATTGGCTGGGAATTGCGGACGGGTCACCTTCTCCATCTGGAATGGTAGATTCTCGTAAAGAGCATCATACTTCTTGATGTCGGTTGCCTGGGCATTTAGCGCCAACAAGCAAGCACATACTATGCTAAAAAATTTCTTCATCTATTTTTTTGGTTTGTTGGGTTATTATATATAAGCTATTTCTTCTGCAAAGATAAATATTATCTTTTGAAAAGCCAAAAATAGAAAGGCTTATTCTAAATAAATCGCTGTAAACGTTTTCGTGGAATGGGGGATATGATAAGATGTAAGTGGGTAGATATGTAGGGATAAATGTGTATATATACTAAGGTATATAAACGAAAAAAGGAGAGAAGTAAAACTTCTCTCCATCTTGGTACCCAGACCCGGGATCGAACCGGGATGGATTGCTCCACTGGTGTTTGAGACCAGCGCGTCTACCGATTCCGCCATCTGGGCAAATACCACCTTGCTTATTTGCGGTTGCAAAGGTACTAATAATTTTTGAACTGACAAACTTTTTGGTGACTTTTTTTTCTAAAAATGCATTTTTAATGCAGAAACATTAAATTTTTGTTGTTTTTATAGTCCACTTTATTAAATTTCAAGAAAATCTTTGGCACTTTCACGGATAATCACTAACTTTACAGATGAATTTTGAAAACCAACAAAATATTAGACTCAAGATATGAAGAGTAACGGAAATAATTATTGTGTGATATTGGCGGGAGGTAAGGGCCGCAGACTCTGGCCTTGCAGCCGCAGCAACTATCCGAAGCAGTTTGTCGACTTCTTTGGAGTGGGGCGCACCCAGCTTCAGCAAACCTTTGACCGTATGGCAAAGATCGTGCCTGCCGACCATATATTTATCAACACAAATGAAGAATATGTTCAACTGGTAAAGGAACAGTTGCCTGAGGTTCCTGCAGAACGGATATTGGCGGAACCTATTCATCGCAATACGGCACCTAGCATGGCATGGGCCAATCATCGCATCTCGATGCTCAATCCTGATGCCTGCATCATCGCCACTCCTTCGGATCAGGCTATCTTCAATGAAGATGCTTTCCGGGAAAACGTATTGGAAGGTCTGGCTTTTGTGGCAGAACATGACCGTTTCCTGACGATGGGTGTGAAACCAACCCGTCCTGAACCTGGATATGGATATATTCAGATGGGTGAAGCTATCGGCAACGGATTGTACAAGGTGCAGTCGTTTACAGAGAAACCGGAAAGAGAGTTTGCCAAGATTTTTGTAGAGAGTGGAGAGTTCTATTGGAATACAGGTTTATTCCTTTCTAATGTGAAGTATCTGCGTGAGTGTTTCTGCAAGATTCTGCCGCCTGTACTCCGTGATTACGATAAACAGTATCCCGAATTCAGTGTGGAGACTGAGAATGCATACATGAAAGAGAGCTTCTCTTCTTATCCTAATATATCAGTAGATTTCGGAGTGCTTGACAAACCTAGCAATGTCTATATGATGAAGTGTGACTTCGGCTGGGCTGATCTGGGTACCTGGCACAGTATCTACGAGGCGATGCAGAAGAGCAGCGATGACAACGTGGTTGTTGACAGCGATGTGATGATGGAGAATTGTCACAACAATGTAATCAAGTTGCCTAAAGGAAAGCTGGCTGTATTGAACGGACTGGATGGTTTCATAGTAGCCGAGAATGACAATGTATTGTTGATATGCAAGAAAGAAGATTCTTCTGCCCTGGTGCGTAAATATGTAAACGAGGTGCAGATGAAGAAAGGCGATGAGTTCGTCTAAGCAAGGGCTTATGAAATAAAGATATAAAAAGAGCTGCGAAGCATATTCGCAGCTCTTTTTCTGTTTGAAACTTCTTGCATTTAAAGTTTCTTGAATTCTGTATAAATCTTATCAGCAATTTCCTTGAACTCTTCCTCTGTGAGTTTGAGATGCTCCTTGCGGAAGTTTACATCAGCTTCGCTGTTCATTGGGATGAGGTGGATATGGGCATGAGGAACCTCCAGACCCAAAACAACCTGCGCCACTTTCTTGCATGGGAAGGCTGCCTTGATAGCCTTGGCTACCTTCTTGGCGAAAACCTCAAACTCAGCCAGGTCTTCGTCTTCCATATCGAAGATGTAATCAACCTCCTTACGGGGAATCACCAAAGTATGACCTTTGCCGATAGGGCTAATGTCGAGGAAAGCATAGAACTTGTCGCTTTCTGCACACTTGTAGCTAGGAATCTCTCCTGCTGCAATCTTTGAAAAAATGCTTGCCATAATCGCTAATCAATTTATAATTAATAATTTATAATTTACAATACATATTATCTTATTCTCTTTTTGATGTCGTTGCATCGGCTACTTTCATTTTCTGTAGAGTATATCGGGTAGGCTTACATATAACATAAAAGGAACCGTCATACGGGCATTGCTGCCGATATGATAGTTCCTTTTATTCCGTTTTATTCAAATGAAATCTTGTCGATGCGAAGATTGATGGTGCCGCGAGGAATCTTGATTTCTGCAATCTCACCTACCTTCTTGTTGAGCAATCCCTGTGCGATAGGAGTCTTGATGGAAATCTTGCCTTCCTTCAAGTTTGCCTCGCTCTCGCTCACGATGGTATAAGTCATCTTTGCCTTGTTAGCCATGTTGGTCATCTCTACCTTCGACATAATCTGCACGCTGTCGGTGCTGAGCTGCTTGGTATCGATAATCTTGGCCTCGGCAATGGTGAGCTTCAGGCGATTGATCTTATCTTCCAGATGAGCCTGTGCCTCTTTAGCGGCATCATACTCAGAATTCTCACTTAAATCACCCTTGTCGCGGGCTTCAGCAATTGCGGCTGATGCCTTAGGGCGCTCTACAGATACGAGCTGTTTCAGCTCAGCTACGAGTTTGTCGTAGCCTTCTTGTGACATGTAAGCCATAATTTTCTTGTTGTTTTAATGTTATTAATAATCGGTTGGCAAGTAGCATAAAAAATAAAGAATTCCAGTGCCAGTGAAGCACCGGAATCCTATATCTGTATTTATGTCTCTTGTTTATCCTTTTGTGTATAATTCGAATGCAAAGATAGGACTTTATTTCCGTATCACCAAACTTTTTGGGGGAAAAATTGCAAAATGAGCGTTTTTTGTTGATTATAGAGGTTTTTCATTGAATTTGTTGATAAAATAAAAAAAAGTAATTATTTTTTTTGATTATCAAAAAAATAACTGTATCTTTGAAGCCTAAATAGAAAGTATATGGAGTTGATTAAGAAAAATGGAAAATGGAATCCAACACTATTGCCTCGTGAGAATGGGGAGATGGTTATGATGCAGACACCCCAAATAGTATCTGCTAGTAGAAGTACGGACATACCTGCATTCTATTCTGACTGGTTTTTCGATAGGCTTGACAATGGCTATTGCGCTTGGACGAATCCATTTAATGGTGTGCGAAGCTATGTCTCTTTTCTGAATACTCGCTTTATCGTGTTTTGGTCTAAAAATCCTAAACCTCTTCTTTCTTATCTTGATAGGCTTGAGGAAAAGAAGATAGGTTGCTATATACAATATACTTTGAATGATTATGAAAACGATAGACTTGAAATAGGAGTACCTAAGTTGAGTAGCAGAATAGAAACGTTTAAAACTTTAGTTGAAAAGTTAGGAAAAGGTCATGTGATTTGGCGCTTTGATCCTTTGATGTTAACTGAAGATATAGACATTTCAGTTCTTCTTTCAAGGATAAAAAATATTGGGGACCAGCTAAAGGGGTATACAGAAAAATTAGTCTTTAGTTTTGCTGATATAGGAATTTATGGTAAGGTTAAAAGAAACTTAGAAGACAACCATGTGAGGTATAAAGAATGGACAAAGGGAGATATGGTATATTTTGCGCAAGAATTAGTTAAGCTTAATGAAATGCAAGGATGGAACTATGAGTTGGCAACTTGTGCGGAAGAAATAGATTTGGAAGGAGTAATCCATAATCATTGTATAGATGATGAACTTATTATAAGGTTGGCGTATCAAGATAAGGTACTTATGGATTTCTTAAAAGTGAAAATCTTACCAATGCCGATACCCAATTTGTTTGGTGATACGGAAGAACTTCCTAAAGATGCAATACTGTTGCCAAACAATATGTATGCTACGCATGGCTGTAATAAGGATAGTGGGCAGCGGAAGTTTTGTGGTTGCATAAATGCTAAGGATATTGGACAATATAATACTTGTGTACATTTATGTGAATATTGCTATGCAAATTCAAGTAAAGCAGCTGCAAAAGCAAATTATCAATGTCATTTGAGTAACCCAAAGGCAGAAACAATAACAGGAAAATAAATAATTAACAATATTATATGAAACCAGTAATCTATAAATATGGAGAGTTTGACCACAAATATGAGGAATTCATGTTTGATGAGTTGTTGCTTGTATTAAGTAAAGTGCATGTTTCCTACCTCCTTTTAGGAAATTACACATTTGGGGGCTTACGGTCTAATGCTGTACTTATTACATCAAAAGAAATTCGACTGTTTATTTTTAAAGACTATTTTTCCGAAATAACTCCTTCCAAAAAGGAAGTTTGGACAACATCTGATGGTAAAATTATTGAAGGTGGTCTTGGTGCTATTAATCCTTATAAGCAGGCGCATATATACAAGGAACAGGGTGAAAAATGGTTTGGAAAGATTTTGCCTAGGAAAAAAGTGAAAGTTTGTGTCGTTTTTCAAAAGGGTACTAACTTGTTGCCTTCGGATGTGGATGCAGAAAAGAATTGGCTACATGTTTTGTCTGTTGATAAACTCGATACGTATTTAGATTCATGCTTACAGTCTTTTTCCGAAGAAAATTTTGATGTGAATAAAGTGGTAAGTATGCTGGAGGTGGATTTGAAAGGCGTTGATGTGCAGAAAAGTCTATCTCCTGCAGAAACTGTTTTTGAGTTTTTTGAAGAGTTGGAAGCGATTCCTGCAACGTTGTCTATAAGGGACAAATATGCAATATTGGATAGAGTCTTAAACAATGCAGTCAATCAAAAGATAAAAGGTATAAGCTTGAAATTTACTGGCTTGTTTTCAAAAATACAGTATCTTATTCGTGAGTATAAGATATATGAAAATGTTAAATACCAAAATCTTACGCATGCTATTAATGATGTACGTGTCCGTCTAAGAAAGATAGATGAAATAAAAAATAATGAACTTGCTTGTCTCTTTGGGGAGGATTTGAGAGCTGTTTGTACATTTATTAGCTGTATTTATGATGGCAGACAAATTCCTTTGAGTTTGTCTTCACAGTTCCCTGTTTTAAAAACAAAGGATTTTATAGAGCGACTTAAGGATAGTATTGGCAAAGTTGTAGATTGCATTCGTTGCGTTGTCAATGAGTGGGATGCTACGTATCTATATGTGACAAGGGATGACAATGGAGAGAATGTAAAAGTGGATTATGTGACTTCAAAGGAGTTTAACCAGACACAATACTCGAATAGGAAACTTAATGAAAGCTGGTCATATATAGGTCTGATTATAGAAAAAGGTGAGATTCTAAACTTGGTAAAACCAAGGATAGAGAATGGAATTTTATATCCAGAGCTTATAATTGTAGAGCCAGATTATCTTGTGAATGTAACAACAATAGCGAATTGTTTTGAGGAATATGGTGATTCTTATAAGATGAATCTTATAAAGAAGATTGAGCCAATGGTTTCTACACCATCTATACTTTTGGGTAACTTTGCTGGTCAGTTGTTAGATGAAGCTTCATACAAAAAGAAAATGACATATGAGGAAAGCTTGAAGAGCTTTTTCAAGAAAAATGCGTTGGCTTTTGCTTGTTGTAAGGACCCATTGACAACATTTCATATAGAGGCGCAGAACCAAAAGAGAATAATAGAAGAGGTATTGGATGGTGAAAACATTCATAAGAAAGATGGAGGCAAAATTAATGAGGATGAACTTATTTTAGAGCCATCTTATTTTTGTGGCATATTGGGATTGCAAGGTCGTATGGACTTTATTCATTTAAATCTTGATACGATTATAGAGCAAAAAAGTGGTAAAAGTGCATGGTCTGGTGATGCTAATACGGCAAAACGCCTCCAAAAGCATTATGTACAGTTGCTCCTTTATCGAGCTATATTTCATTATTCTTATAAGAAAATGAGCTATGATAAGTTGGCTTCATGGTTGTTTTATTCAAAATATGCTAAAGGCTTGCTTGAGTTAGGGTCTTATCCAGAGTTGCTATTTAAGGCTTTCAAAATCAGAAATTTGATTGTGTGGGCAGAAAAACGTTATGCAAAAAATGGTTTTAATGATTTGGAGAAATTAAGTGCAGATGCTATATTTCCAAATGTCATGGCTCGAAAGTATCTACAATGGGATAAAGATAAAATTAATAAAGTTTTAGCTCCTTTGGATAGGGCATCTGAATTGGAAAAGGCATATTATTATAGGTATATGCAGTTTGTTGCAACCGAGCATATGTTGTCAAAAATCGGAAATAAAACGAAAGATGAGTCTGGATTTGCTACTTTGTGGAATAGCTCATTGCAAGAGAGAAAAGATGCTGGCAATATTTATACGAAGCTAAAAATGGAGCCGTTGTCACCAAATTCAGAAGTTGAAAAAGTAAAGTTCTTCTTTGATAAAGATGAAGATTTGGATGTTTCTAATTTCCGTATGGGGGATATTGTCGTATTTTATCCATATCTTGAAAGTGAAGAACCTAAAGTTACATCTGATATTGTTTTTAGAGGAACGATTATTCAGATAACGTTACAGTATGTAGAGGTAGAGCTTAGAAATTCTCAACATCAGTATGTATTTACATATAAGGAGAATGAAAATAAAGATAAAACAGTATGGGCTATAGAACATGATTTTATGGAGTCGTCTTATTCCTCTTTATATAAAGGAATGCATGCTTTTTTGTCAGCAAATCAAGACCGTAAGGATTTGATATTGGGGCAAAGAAAGCCAAGTGTAGATGAATCTGTAACGTTGAGTGGTAATTATGGTTCTCAAGAATTTAATGAATTAGTGCTGCATGCAAAGCAAGCAAAGGACTTATATCTTATAGTTGGTCCTCCTGGCACAGGAAAAACATCTTATGGTATGTTGAATGTTTTAAAGGAACATTTGACAGACCCCAATGTATCCATACTTTTAATGGCATACACCAATAGAGCTGTTGATGAAATTTGTAGTAAGTTGGTAGAGAATAATCTGAACTTCTTACGTTTAGGTAGCAACCATGGATGTAGTCCTGAATATAGCAAGTATCTGTTGGATGATAAAATGGCGAGCCTTGACAACATTAAACTTAGTGATCTGAGAACGTTAATTGTAGATACAAAAATATTCTGTGGTACGACAACTGCATTTATTAGCAAGATAGAAATCTTTAATCTTAAGAAATTCGACCTTGCTATTATAGATGAAGCGTCGCAGATTTTGGAACCTTTTGTGTTAGGATTATTAAGTGCCAAGCATGGAGCAGAAAATGCAATAGCTAAGTTCGTTCTCATAGGTGATGAAAAACAGTTACCTGCAGTTGTACAACAAGAACCACAAGAGTCTATGGTTAATGATCCTATGCTTAATAAGATTGAATTAGAGAATTGCAGATTGTCGTTGTTTGAACGTTTTGAAAAACTGTTGGGAAAGAACAATAAGCAATATTGTCATGTCCTTACGCATCAAGGAAGAATGCATCCTGAAATTGCTAAGTTCCCTAATTATACATTCTATCAGAACTCTTTGAAAGTAGTTCCTGTAGAACACCAAAAAGAACAAACTCCATCAGTCGGGGCGGGTAAGAATGGTATTGAGGACTTATTGACTACTCGTAGGGTATCTTTCTTGTCATGTACTCCTTCCTTAGACCCTAAAGAGTCAGATAAAGTTAATGGTGAAGAGGCTAAGTTGATTGCAGCAACAGTTGTGCAGGCTTATTTAATGATGAAAAATCATTTTGATATAAATAAGTCTATAGGTGTTATTGTGCCTTATAGAAACCAAATATCTACAGTCAGAAACATGATAGATAATATGAGTACACAACATGGTATTGATTGTTTGCATGATATAACTATTGATACGGTAGAACGCTATCAAGGTAGTCAGCGTGATCTTATTATATATGGCTTTACTGTAAAGAAGCATTATCAGTTGGCGTTCTTGACAAGCAATGAGTATTATGATGAGAACGATGGCGCAATAATAGACAGAAAGTTGAATGTAGCTATGACTAGAGCAAAGAAAAATCTTGTTTTAGTAGGGTATGATCGTTTATTGGCTCAAGATATAACTTTCTATAAGCTGATAGAATATTGTAAGAGCATACAAAGCTTTTTTGAAATAGATGTGAATAAGTATGTTAAAGGTGAATTCTCTGTCTCTAAGAGGGAAGTTGTTGATAATGCAACCTTTGACACTTTTGTATATACTGTTGATGATAAGTTTGAAAAGGCTTTTAATAAATTAGTTGTTGCTCCTATAAAGCAGGCATCAAATACGGAATGGCCTAATTATATCTTTGGGAACAAAATGGAGGTGAATATGAACCTTATTGGGTATGGAAGAATAGATTTTTCAAATCAATTGTCCCTATTCTCAGATATACAAAATGAATTGACAGTTGTGTCTCCACAACAGCAAGTGTTATTGTATGGCTATTATATCATGCGACAACACTATTGTAGTTTAAAGGCTATTCTGAATTCTTACAGAACATTTCTGCAAAATGAACTAGATGGGTGTAAGGGTAGGGTGCATTACATTGATATAGGTTGTGGACCATCAACATGCATATCTGCATTTATGAATGAGTTTTCAAATATTGAGCAGATTGATTATGTAGGTGTGGATATTTCCGTTGCGATGCAGGAACTTGGACAAAAGTTTCTGCAAGAGCAGGCATTTGACAAAATGAATACAGAGTTTGTTACTTCTTTTAATCAATTGACAGATGAATATTGGAATAAAGAGTCTCAAGTATCATCTCTGTTTATTATCAATTTCTCGTATTTCTTCTCTAATGTAAAATCAGATTTTACGGAGAAGTTAGCAATGAGAATGGTGGACATTATAAGAAAGTATCCTCTAAATAGGTATGTGTTTGTCATACAGCAATCTGAGACAGACTGTAAGAATTTTAGGTCTTATAGCATTTTCCGAAGGATTATTTTAGAAGACTCCTCTTTGGTAAAAGTGTTAAAACATGGTGAGGATAACTTTTGCTATCAGCTAAATGGAGGAAGTAAATCCTTGAAGTTCTGCTATGACATTTGGAGTAATTGATAACATTTTCGAGGAAAGAGATGTTTACCTCATCTCTTTCCTCGAAAATGCGATTATTGGCTGTTTTTATTCCCATTATGGTAAAATGTTGTATTCTCTCTTCAGCCAAAGCTCGAAGACTGGATCGACGAATGAGAAATCTTGAAGATGTTTCTCAACGAGATCTTTCTCTACTAATACTTTCTTGTTACGTGTGATGCTCTGTGGCTGCCCCAGACCATACGTCTCTACGACATCCTTGGCATTGAAGTGCTTTTCGCCAGAAGCGATGGCTTTCAACATGCCGATTTGGGTGGGAGTGAGCTCGTCCATCTCTGTCAAGAACAAGTCTTCGTTGGTGTCCAAAACCAGTTGGAGCTGGTTGTCGAGGAGTTCTTGCGTCACCTCTTTGTCTGTGTGTGACCATAGGAAGAAGCAATATTGCTGTACGTACCAAGAGTTATACTTCACTCTTTCGCATAGACATTCTGCTTGGCTCTCAGAGATAGTTTTTCCTGTCTTCTTAAAATTGCTCATGATGTATGGAATCCAATATTCCTTGGCTATTCTCTTCAGGTTCATCAGTTGTCCGAACTTAAAGAAAGGACTGTTCGCTTTGTTGAAAATATCTTTCATCATGTGCATCTTGCTGCCGTAGAGACAATAGGTGGTATGGTGCTGCAACTGCCATTCAGCCCTCAGCATAGCTTCAAGGTTCTTCCATTTTGGCAGGTTGGCGAGTTGCTGAAACTCATCGATGCAGACGATAATCTTGATGCCTTTAGCCTCGGCTATCTTTTCGGGGAGTTGCAGAATGTTTTCAGGACTTTCCTTTACAGGATTCACCTTTAGGTTGACCTCTACACTATTCATTGGGTCGGAAGCTATCGTGATGCTTGGGGTAAAACGATTGATAAATTTCACCAAGTCAGATAATTTCTGTTCCAATGTGGAAGAAACTCCTTGTATCACGATGGAGGCAAATTTGTTGTAGAATTCTTCCTCCGTATGAATCTTGGAGGCATCCATAAAGCAAACCTTTGTTTTGGATTCTTCCTGCATTAATTCTTCCATAGAGGTTCTGACAAGCGAAGATTTTCCCCATCTTCTTGGAGATACCAAGATGACGTTGATGCCGTGGCGAAGGAAATTCTTCAGTTCCCTTCGGTCTTCTACTCTGTCGATAAAACTCTCTTTCTCAGCGAGTCTTCCATAAATAAAGGGTATATCCATAATCAATTTTTTATAAGTGATGGCGCAAAGTTACAAAAATTATAAATACTCTTATAATAAATGTATTTATAATTATGGATAATTAACGAGGTGATGGGAAAAAAGTATTCCATTAAGTATTTTTTCGTATGAAATGCTTGCCGTATCATTTCTTTTTTGTATATTTGTGGCCCCCAATTGAAAAGAAGGGGGTATTATTAATCTAAAAATATTAAACAATGACAAAAGAAGGATTGATGCATAGAGCCATTGAGCTCTCAAAGAATAGCGTGAAGACGGGGGGCGGACCTTTTGGTGCTGTGATTGCCAAGGACGGTATCATCATCGCTGAGGCTTCCAACAGTGTAACCATCGACCTCGACCCTACGGCTCATGCCGAAGTGAACTGTATCCGACAGGCTACCCGCAAACTGAAGACCTTCAATCTGGAAGGTTGCGAGATCTATACCTCCTGCGAGCCTTGTCCGATGTGCCTGGGTGCCATCTATTGGGCACATCTCGACCGTATCTATTATGCCAACGACCGGAAGGATGCGGCAAAGATAGGTTTCGATGATGAGTTTATCTACGAGGAGATAGACCGCAAGATAGAAGACCGCCACAAGCCGATGATTGCCCTGATGCGCGATGAGGCGCTCGGTGCCTTCCGCATGTGGGAGGAAAATGCGGAAAAGACGGAGTATTAATGAGATAAGATAAAAAGGGAAGGTTGCACGGAATATGAACCGCAGCCTTCCTTTTTTCGTAGATTCTTCTTGTATTCTATCATGCTGGATAGAGAAAAATGGAGAAAAGGAACGATTTCTCAGATTTTCTTTGTAATTTTGTCGCCAAATTCAGAAAAGACACTGAATTGATGGATAATGGAAATTCTCTAATTATTATAACGACAATGGAACAGTCAATAGAAAATCTCTACAAATTAGACGGCAGAGTGCCCGTAGGTAAAGCACTCCCATTTGGTCTTCAGCATGTGCTGGCGATGTTCGTCAGCAATATTGCGCCAATCATGATTCTCGCTGGTGCGATAGGTTTGGACAGTTCGGTGAGCGCCGTGCTTATCCAGAACTGTATGGTCATCGCCGGTATCGGTACCTTGGTGCAGCTTTATCCGGTATGGCGTATCGGTTCTCGCCTTCCTATCGTGATGGGTATCTCTTTCACCTTCCTTTCGCTCGCCATCGCCATTGCCGGTGCTCATGGTATGGGTACTTTGATAGGCGCTGTCATCATTGGTGGTCTGGTAGAAGGAACACTCGGACTTTTCGCCAAGTATTGGATCAAGCTCATTCCGCCTGTAGTAGCCGCTACCGTGGTAACAGCCATCGGTTTCTCGCTCCTTCCTGTTGGTGCCAACTCTTTTGCGGGTGGTCAGGGTGCTGCTGATTTCGGTAGCATGAACAACTGGGTTGTGGGTTCTGTCACTTTGCTGGCTTGTCTGCTTTGTCAGATTTTCGCCAAGGGTTTCTTGCGTTCACTCTCTGTATTGGTAGGACTGCTGGTAGGTTATGTTTTGGCTCTGTTTATGGGAATGATAGATTTCAGCGGACTTTCTGGTCTCTCTATCGTAGCTTTGCCAAAGCTTCTTCCATTTACACCTGAGTTTAATATCGGTGCTATTCTCTCGGTGGTAGCAGTATATCTGGTTTCTGCCACAGAGACGATTGGTGATACTTCTGCGCTCTGCAACAGTGCGTTGATGCGTGATCCTAAGACCAAGGAGATGGGTGCGGCAGTCTGCTGCGATGGTTTCGTCAGTTCGGTTTCCGGTCTTTTCGGTTGTACTCCGATCACTTCTTTCAGTCAGAACGTAGGTTTGGCAGCGATGTCGGGAGTGGTGAACCGCTTTACTATTGCCATGGGTGCCATCATCATGATTATCGGTGGTATCTTCCCAGCTATCGGTTATGTATTGACTACGATTCCTCAGGCTGTATTGGGCGGCTGTACCATCATGATGTTCGGTAGCATCCTCTTTGCCGGTTTCGGCATGATGGCGCGTACAGGCTTCTCTCAGCGCAACATGGTCATCGTGAGCCTCTCGCTCAGCGTAGGTCTCGGATTCACATCTGCAACAGGTATGTTCAACATCTTCCCAGAGATTGTGCGCACCGTTTTTGCTGATAACTGTGTGGCAGTAGTCTTCCTGCTCGCCGTTATCCTGAACCTCGTGTTACCGAAGAATCTGGATAAGGCATAAGAATCAAAGATATTTATAGATAAAAAGGTGCAACTCACAAGTAAGAAAGTGAGTTGCACCTTTTTTGCTATAAACTATTAACTATTAACTAAATCACTGTCCTCCCAGTCTTTCGAAGAAGGTGATGATTTCTTCGAAGGTCTTGAATTCATCGCTGCCGTATTCTATCGTCGTACCCATGAAACCATCGCATGGGCGAGGGTCGATGAAGTAATCGCCGTAGAGCAGGTTCTTCTGGTTGCAGAAGATGATGTGGTTGTAGGCTGGGGTAGAGAGATATTCCTCCACCCAGGTCTGTACCTTCGCCATGTATTCATGGTCGTTGGTTGGCGCTGGGGCTACGATATATACGTTGTAATGCTCTATCAGCATCTCGTAAGCCTTGTGCATCGAGCTGGTTGCCTTCATGTAACTGTCGTGCAGGGCATCGAAGTCGATGTATACGATAGGGCGCTCCTTGCCGTTCTGCTTGTCGTCAATCCATCGGATAACCGGACAGAGATAGTGGAATGCTACCTTGTCGATAAGTCGGTGCTCTCCATGGAATGGGATGGCGAGCGGATAGTGCTCGTGGAAGAGGTCGAAGGTATGGACCAGCGGATCAGCATCGCCGAAGAGACCGTAAACACGTTGCTGCTCCTCGGGAGTAATGTTCTGGAAGCAACGCTCGGTAAAGTCACGGTATTCCTTGATGAGGCCTTTGTTAACCATCAGTTCGTTCACTCCGTCCTTTCTCGGGTTCTGGAATTCCTGCTTGCCGGTCATGCTGCTCATCGTATCGCCCATCTTGAAGGCTGGGTTTACGAGGATGCGGTCGTAACCTTTCAGCAGTTCGGTATACATGCCTCCCATCGAGGTACCGATGATGAGGTCGGGCTTCTCTGTCTCCGCCATCTTCTGCAGCATCTCTATGCCCTCTTCCGGATGTACCGGGATGTCTTCAGCCACGAGGGTGGCATTCGGCATCAGTTCCTGCAACATCTTTACGGTGCCGCTCTGTGCAGAAGAGAGGAAACCGTGAACATACATGATTTTCTTGCCCGCCATGAGGTCGGGGAATTGTTTGATATATGGATTCATATTCTTATAGTTTTATAGGGGGCATCATATCATGCTCCCTGAACATCTTATTCATTTCTGCTGCAAAATTACGCTAAATTGCAGACAAAACAAAATTATTGGGCGATAAACTTCCTTGTTTGCGAAAAAAGTAGTAATTTTGCACCCAATAACCATATTAAAGTTCAAGTCATAATGGATTTACTGAAAGAAAGAATTATGCAGGAGGGCAGATGCTTTCCTGGTGGAATCTTAAAAGTAGACAGCTTTGTAAACCATCAGATGGACCCTATTCTGATGATGGACTTAGCTAAGGAATTCGTGCGCCTTTTCAAGGACATCAAGTACAACAAGATTATTACTATCGAGGCTTCGGGCATCGCGCCTGCCATCATGGTAGGTTATCTGACCAATCTTCCTGTTGTGTTCGTAAAGAAAAAGCAGCCTAAGACTATGGAGGGTATGATTACCTCTGTGGTTCACTCTTTTACAAAGGACCGCGATTATACGGTTTGTGTGAGCAACAGTTATCTTACTCCTGAGGACCATGTTATCTTTATCGATGACTTTCTTGCCAATGGTAATGCGTCTAAGGGTGTGATGGACCTTTGCGAGAAGGCTGGTGCCAAGATTGAGGCGATGGGTTTCATCATCGAGAAGGCTTTCCAGCATGGTGGTGACTTCCTGCGTAAGGAGGGAATTCGTTATGAGGCGCTCGCTACCGTAGAGAGCCTGGATGATTGCAAGATTGTCTTGAAGTAAAACATCTTATTATATATAGTAAAAGCCGCCTGTAATAGGGCGGCTTTTTTATTTGATAATGTCTGCGGCATAGATGCCCATTACTTTGTATCCGTTCGGATTCGGGTGGAGCCAGTCGCCGCTGGCATATTCCCGCTTCATCCTTCTGTCATCATTCGGGTCTTGAAGCAGCTTGGCGAAGTCTAGAATGCCATCTGCTTTCTTTGCCTGACTTCGAATCCAATCGTTTACATAGAGTCGGGCTGCTTCGTGGAAGTGGCTGTAGTAGCCGGCACCCTTGAAAGGCGTGATGGTGCCCAGGTAAACTTTCATCTTCCGGGCCTTCGCCTTCCTCATCATTCCCTGTATGCTCTCTATAATCTGGCGGGCTACCGTCTCGCTGTTGCCGCTCTTGGCAGCACCTATATCGTTGATGCCTTCAAAGATAATTACCTTCTTTACGCCGCTCTGCATCAGAATATCTCGGTCGAAGCGTTCCTTGGCGAGTGCCCCGAAACCGCCCGGCACGGTTACGCGGTTGTTGCCGATGCCCAGGTTCAGTACACCCTGGTTGGTTATCTTATGCTTCAGCTGCAGCATCTCCGACATAACATCCGGCCACCGGTTCTGGGCATTATCCGTAGAACATTTGCCGTCGGTGATGGAGTTGCCCATGATGGCAATGGCACTCATGTTGGTGCTCATCGTATACACATCGATACCGCTGATGTTGTACCAGTGGTTCTCGCGGAAAGCCTTTTCGAAGTTGGAGTGGGCATTGGTTACTCCCTTCATGATATAAGAGGTGGTACGTGAGCCCATGTGAACGGTAGGCACATCGGGAGCCGAGGTGTAGTTGATGGTGATGGCAACGCGCTCCAGGTTCTTGAGATTGAACTTCAGCGCATCGCTCACTATCTGCCTGCCGGCAGGGATGGTAGCCTTGTAGCTGTTGCCGAACTTGAAGTATTGAGCCGATTTGGCATCAATCTTGAAGGAGTCTTTGGCGTGGGCGATATAGATGGAGCGTATCACTACGGGTTGCATCGAGTAGATATTGCTCAGTTTCAGTCTTATCACGTCGCCTCCCACGCTTACCTTTACTATCTGGCGAACCGAACGGTTTGTCATGTTGTTATTATAGGGCATAAACGCTTTCACCACAGTCTGCGGTGCCGTAGCCCAAGTTCCAATCCATGTTTGTGCCGCCATCTGTAGTGTGTATGTGCAGATGAAGCATAGTATCATTATAAATCTTTTCACCTTGTTGTATTTTAAAAGTATATATTTGTATGTTAATGAGGTGTTGTCACTAGGCTCGGCAGACCTGCTGACTGCAGTCGGCAGAGCTGCTGACTAGGCTCAGCAGAGCTGCCGAGCCTAGTGGGAATCATCAAGAAACAGTCTGCTTGAACCTCAGATACAGTCTCTCTGAACCTCAGATACCGACTGCTTGAACCTCCTAATCTATATCTTTGCCCCAGCGCAGTCGTATCCTTGCGCCAGATGAGCCGTCTCGTTACGTTTATTCAGCCGCATTGTTATGCTTGCTCAGCCGCCTTGTTGACCATGTTTTTCGTTTAAGGTCTCAATTTGCGACCTTAAACGTTTTGCTTTTGCATACCTTTATCTCAAATGTGGTGCAACTTCTCCATTAGGTAAAAGAATTCCTGCCCTAATTAAAAAGGCACGTGCTGCTTCTTTACTGGCAGTAGAAGCCTTTCTTGCAGCCTCTAATCTTTCTTGTCTTTTGCTATCAAATAAATCCATATTCTACCTCCTTGTTTTAAAAGTTGAACATTTCTTCTGCAAAGATTATGCAAACGAGCGCAATGTAAGCTGCTTACAAATTGCCGAGCGCCGCTAATCTTCTGCAAAGATTATGCCAGCGAGTGCAATGAAAGTTTACTTTCAGATTGCCGAGCGCCACAAATCTTCTGCAAAGATACGCTTTTCTTCTGAAAGATGCAAAGAATTATTGAAAAATGTTTGAGAATGAGGGAAATAAACAGAAGAATTAAAACCCCGGGGGCATCACCAGCATCGAATAATCTGGGAGAGGGCCTTGCCGGGACTGCGCTGCAAAGATAAGAATTAAAATGGAATATACCAAAGATCTTTTCGAAAAATTACGTCGGGACGCGTCTGTTGCTACATCGGGACGTATCAAATGCTACATCGGGACGTAATTTTTGCTGCATCGTGTTAGAAGTTTTTCGGGAAAAGCTTTGGAGATTAGGAGATAAAGTATTATCTTTGCCATCAGATTCAAAAACGAATAATCAAACTGAGTTATGATAGTAAGACCAAAGCGCATTTATCGCAAGCGCATACCATACGGCATGCAGAATTTTGAGGATATTATAGAAAGAGATTGTTACTATGTGGACAAGACTCCTTTCATCGAACAAATAGAAGAATCCAATATGTATTTCTTCTATATTCGCCCTCGTCGTTTCGGCAAGACACTTACCCTCTCCATGCTTGAGAATTACTATGACATCAACAAGAAAGAAAAGTTTGAGGAAATCTTTGGCAAGCTATACATCGGGCAGAATCCTACACCAGAGCATAGTACATATCTCATCATCCACCTCAATTTTGCCGAGGTAGCAGCAGGATTGGATGATTATAAGGATGGACTGGACAACCATTGTCGCCTTGTATTCAATTTCTTTTGTGACATCTATGCACATATTCTTCCAGCTGGTACCAAGGAAGGATTGCAACAGGAGCCTGATGCGGTATCCAAGTTGAGGTTTCTTTGTCAGAAATGCCAGGAGGTGGGAAAGAAGATTTATCTCTTCATCGATGAGTACGACAACTTCACCAACATGATTCTCGCCCATGAGGAGCATCTTATGAGGTATCGCAACCAGACCCACGGAGAGGGATACTTGCGCCAGTTCTTCAACACCATCAAGGGTACGGCTGGCAATACTCTGGGCAGAGTGTTCGTCACGGGAGTAAGCCCTGTGACCATGGATGACCTGACCAGCGGATTCAATATCGGAACCAACTACTCGCTCTCATCTGACTTCAATGAGATGGCGGGATTTACCGAGGAAGAAGTGAGAGAGATGCTGGATTATTACGGCAGCGTCCTGCCATTCAATCACACTACCGATGAGCTGATCAAGGTGATGAAGCCTTGGTACGACAACTATTGCTTTGCAGAGGAGAGATATGGTGAGACCACCATGTACAACTCGATGATGGTGCTCTACTTCGTAGACAACTATATTGACTACGAATACCAAATCACTAAGAAAATGGTGGAGACCAACATCCGTATCGACTATGACAAGTTGCGAATGCTCATCCGCCACGACAAGGAGTTCGCCCACGACGCCAGCATCATCCAGCAGTTGGTAACCCAGGGATTCGTGATAGGCACGCTCAACGAGAACTTCCCTGCCGAGCGAATCAACGACCCAGACAACTTCCTCAGCCTGCTGTTCTATTTCGGCATGGTGACGATAGACGGAACATACAAGGGTGAGACCAAGTTCATCATCCCGAATGAGGTGGTGCGAGACCAGATGTACACCTACCTGCTCGACACCTACAAGGAGAACGACTTGGTATATGATAGATATAGCAAGGGTAAACTGGAGAGCAAACTGGCATACGATGGACAATTTAAGCCATACTTTGAGTATATCGCCGACTGCCTGAAGAAGTACTCCTCCCAGCGAGACAAGCAGAAGGGAGAGGCTTTCGTGCATGGCTTCACCTTGGCGATGACAAGCCAGAACAAGTTCTATCGCCCCATCTCTGAGCTGGACAATGACGGCGGCTATGCCGACATCTTCCTCTCTCCGCTCTGTGACATCTACAAGGACATGGTAGATTCATATATCATCGAGTTGAAATATAGCAAGAGCCAAACCACAGATGAGCAAGTGAAAAAGCTCTTCGAGGAAGCTTCAGCTCAAATCTCTCGCTATGCGGACAGTGATATGGTCAGAGAGGCAGTAAAGACTACAAAGCTCCACAAGCTGGTGGTTATCTACCGCGGAGCGGAAATGGTGGCTTGCGAGGAGATATAAAACTATTTCAACCATACAGGTCGAAAATATTTGAGAGAGATAAAAAGAAAAAGGTGTATCCCGCTTGCCCGATGTATGGGGCAAGAAGGATACACCTTTTTATATTATGGGTTAGGATAATCCTGATTGATACTTCTAGGAAGGAAATAACCCTTGATGCAATTAGGATTGCAGACACAAATCTGAATATGATTCTTTTCTCTGAATCCTGCATTAGGATATAGTTCCTGTCCTTCCCAAAATACTCCTTTTACTGAATCGTATGGATGGGCATTGGCATCCTGATTGTATGTTAAAGCAGTTTGTACAACTGCACAATCCAATTTTCTAATCAATAAATCTGTAGAATTTCCGATAGATGTATTCTTCGGTAATTCAATCCCTGATTCTTTATAAACAGTAACCATAGACTCATAAGCAGCCTTTAATTCCTGAAGATATGTGCTATCTGTTAAGTCAAAACAATACCCCAAGTCTATAATTGCACCAACAACTGCAGGCTCTTTGATTTGTGAGTTCTTTCTTTTGGCTAAATCTTTAGCCCATTGCCAAGCTCGTTCCTCATTATTTTCCCAAAAATAGATGCCGTTTCCTAACCAGTCATAGTCATTAGTGCTGGAAAGAAGATCGGTCTTACCAGCAACTACGGCATCAACAACAGACTTGTCGCAGCCATGAAATCCTATTACTAGGTTGGAGCGCCTTGAATATAAAGACTTATCCATAATTATCTCAAATGTGGTGCAACTTCTCCATTAGGTAAAAGAATTCCTGCCCTAATTAAAAAGGCACGTGCTGCTTCTTTACTGGCAGTAGAAGCCTTTCTTGCAGCCTCTAATCTTTCTTGTCTTTTGCTATCAAATAAATCCATATTCTACCTCCTTATTTTAATAATTCAACTTTCGTGCTGCAAAGATACGCTTTTCTTCTGAAAGATGCAAGGAATTATTGAAAAATGTTTGAGGGTGAGAGATAAAAAGAAAAAGGTGTACCCCCTACTGCCCGATGGCAATAAAAGGGTACACCTTAATTTATTTTATGTGATACTTGTAAGTTGCCGATTAACGGTTACCACCTGCCCACCATACATTTTCGGTGAAGATATACTTACCTGCGTCATTGCCTGAACCGAAAGCTTCTTTCACGTTAGGGTTTGAAAGAACATCACTTGAACCATAAGGCAAACGAAGTGGCAAACGGTTCTGACCAGCCTGAGTATTGTTAGGGTTGGTCATAGCTACAGGATAGCTGCCATCAAGATAGTTGCAACGGCGGATATCGTTGAAGGTCTCCAACTGCTCGTCACGAGTCTGGGCGATATACTTCTGAACCAGAATCTCGTTCAATGGATTTGCAGCAAACTTAGTTGCAGTCTCGCCAGCAAGATAAGCAGCAACAGCATCGTCGCTGAACTCTGTAGCACCTACAGTAGCATAGTCAGCAAGAGAAGCCTTGACTGCAGTCTCGAAATCAGCCTTGGCATTCTGACCCAAGCGAGCCTTTACCTCTGCGATGATGAAGTAAAGCTCTGACTTGCTCATCAGATGGCTAGGAATCTTAACCCCGCTCACACCATTCAAGAACCAGAGAGGGAAATTGGTAGCACTGGTTGCACCGGCTGCTTCCTTGTCACCAGGAGTCATCAAGCCCAACTGGCTAGGAGCACCATAGTAGTCTGCACCATTATAATTATAGATAGCCTCACGTGGGTCCTGACGAGCTACCATCAAGTCATCAACAGTCTTGGATGAAGCACTATACTCACGGCTAACCCAGTAAGCAGACCATGCATCAATCTGGTTGTTGCCATCGAAAATATTCAGGTTTGCACCATCGAAGCCATCAGCTACAGCAGCATTAGCCTCTTCCAGAATCTGAGCATACTGTGCATTCTTGTCGGTAGCACGACCTACCTCATGCAAGAGATAGCGAGCCTTCAAGGCATGAGCAAGACCACGCCACTGAGTCAAGTTGCCATTGAACAAGACATCGTAGGCTTCAGCATTCTTCATCTTGCCGGCAATAGCCTGATCCAAGTTTCCCTTTGCAGCATCCAGCAATTCCAGGATATGCTTGTAGATATCTTCCTGAGTATCGAGCTTAGGAGCAGATACCTTGAAAGCCTCAGAGCAAGGAATGTTACCAAACAAGTCGGTCATGATTCCCCAATCGTAAGCAGCCAGAATCTGACCCATAGCCTTGATATCAAGCTGTCCGGCGCTATTGCCACCCTCTTCACACTTAGCAATCATCTGCTGAATGTTGTTGAGGTTAAGATAAGTACCGTTCCACTCATTATCGAAACTAGAAGCAGCAGCAATCTCATTGATGTTGCGGAGCTCTGCATTCTTAAGCTGGTTGTTACCTGTACCCAGGATTTGCTCTGTATAAGAAGCAACATACCAGGCGAAGTTACCTGTGTTGGTAGTGAAAACACTAGAAACGATGGCATCTGTGAGCTGGAACTTGGCAGAAACAACGCTTTCACCTGGGTGAGCCTCGTCTTTGTTGATTCTGTCCATGGTATCCTCAGAGCAAGATACAGTCATCATAGAAACTGCAGAGATAGCCAAGATGCCAAATATATTCTTAAATTTCATCATTGTTTTATCCTTTATTAATATTGATACTTTAAATGATTCCGAGGTGGGTCAGCCGATTAGAATGTAATCTTGAAACCACCACCGAAGCTTGAAGTATTTGGCACAGAGAAACGCTCGAAAGTACCACTCATGTTACCATTACCCTGAGATGACTCAGGATCCATATCCTTCATCTTAGACCAGAGAAGCACGTTGCGTGCGAAACCATATACAGAGATGTCGATGCCAGCAAACTTAGGAAGCTGGTAGCTCAAGGTTACATCGCGGAGCTTCAGGAAGCTACGGTCGTAGATACCTGCCTCAGTCACGTTATTGTAAGCCATCCAGTAATCCTGCTTGCTTACCTCAACCTTGTTTGGTTCACCTGTTGCAATATCAATACCCTCAGCTACCATAGTACCCTCGTGGTATGGAATAGACTCCTTGGTTGCACCGAAATAGTTCAATGTTAAGATTGTACCATTGTACATCTTGCCACCCTTCTGCCAATCCATGGTTGCACTCAAAGACAAGCGCTTCCAGCGAGCCTTCAGGTTGAAGCCCATATTGAAATCAGGTGTACACTCACCCAGGTTCTGGCTACCGGCAGTACCGATAGGAAGACCATCCTGAAGCAAGAGGCGGCCCTGCTCATCGCGCTGGAATGCTACACCATAGATATTTGGATAGGTATAACCTGCCTGGGCACGTATCTGTGGCTCAACGAAACCACCCAGCATGATACTCTCTACGCCATCAGCCAAAGACTTAACCTTGTTGGTCAGTTTGGTGAAGTTTACACCAAGATCCAAATCCCAATCCTTAGTCTGGATGATGCTTGCGTTGATGGCAAACTCATGAGACCATGTGGTCATCTCACCGGCATTGGTACGGAGGTACTGATAACCTGTAGAACCGGCTGTAGGAACATCGAAAATCTGATCCTTGATATCCTGATAGCTGGCTGTATATTCCAGGCGAACACGATTGTCGAAGAAGTTCAAGTCTGCACCAAACTCCCAGTTCACGGTGTTCTGTGGTTTCAGATTAGGGTCATACTTCACGTAGTAAGGCACATAAGAACTTACGCCGTTGATAGCATAACTGAGTGGGGTGAGACCATACATGCCACCACCGTAACTTGGCACATAATAGTAGTTGCTATAGTAGTGACCAGCCTGGCCAACCTGAGCGAATGAAGCACGGAGCTTACCATAAGAGAGGATGTGATTATTCTTCAATGCAGGAAGCTCTGTGAAAATCCAGCCGAGTGATACAGATGGATAGAAGAAGCTACGGTTGTTGCGTGGCATGGTAGAAACGATATCGTTACGACCTGTCACAGTCAGATAAACCTGATTAGCATAGCTCAAAGACAACTGACCGAAGAAACCTACGGTACGCTCCTGAGCCTGATATTCCTCTGTTACTGGCTTAACAGTGGTATTGGTCATAGTAGGCTGACCATAGAACAGGAAGTTGGTTCCATCGTAATCCCAGACACGCTGATAGTCATGATTGAACTCAGAACCGAGCAATGCGCCGAAGTCCCACGCATTGTTGGCACCTAACTTAGCGGTGAAGTTGGCTGTGAAGAGGTTGTTGAAGATATTGTGCTGAATACCATAGTTTTCAATCTCACCACCAGCATTCTGTGCAGAACCCTTTTCTTTTACATCACTATTGTTAGTGGTGTAAACATCAAGACCAGCCTGCTCACGGATTACCAAGTTGTAACGCTCTGTATCCCAGCCGAAGTTAGGACGATACTCAAGATAAGCATTACCGAATACACGGTTGGTATGCTGCTTGTATTCATTGTTATCCTTCCACCAATATGGGTTGTTGAATGAGGTAGAACGGAACAAGATCTGATTTGTAGGGTCGTTTGGCGCATGGGTAGGAGTGCCCTTCAGATTGTACTCAGAAGGAGCAGAATAAACCACGTTCATAATACCGTCGTTGCCACCTGGAGCAGATGTAATCTTGGTAGAGCTGTAGTTGGCAGAGAAACCAGTCTTCCACTGCTTGTTGATTTCGAAATCAACAGCACCACGTGCGGTAGTACGCATCATACCTGTAGAAGGGATGATACCTTTCTGATATGTATCACCAATACCGAAAGAATAAGCCAAGTTGCCATTCTTCTGTGAAATACCCAGGTTAGAGTTCTGGGTGAAACCTGTATTGAAGAAATCACCTACATTGTCATAAATCTGTGGAGTAGCCCAACCGTCAAGACCTGCAGCTGCATACTTAGGGTTGTAGTACATACCCTCGTGCTTGCCATACTTCTGAGTATAAGTATTGTCGGTATTGCCACCATAAGTAGCATCGTTTGCCAGATCAGCAATCTTAGGACCCCAATTCATAGATGATGATGGGTTATAAGCATTTATGCCATTACCCTGGGCATAAATATCCTGACGATCAAACTTCTTGCTGACAGTCTGAGCACTCAAGTCGGTAGAGAATGTAATCTGAGGGCGACCACCATTTGCCTTACCACGCTTGGTGGTAATGATGATGACACCATTAGATGCACGGATACCATAAAGGGCAGAAGCAGCCTGACCCTTCAATACGTCGATGCTCTCGATGTCATCAGGGTTGATATCAATAGAACGGTTTGCTTTATCTGCACCAGTAACAGAGGCACCTGTATCATAGTCTGCAGAAGAAGCAATAGGCATACCATCTACCACGTAAAGAGGAGTGTTATCGCCTGAGAATGAACGGGCACCACGGATGACAATCTGAGAAGATGCACCAGGAGCACCAGAAGACTGACGGATATCAACACCGGTCAACTTACCCTGCATAGCGCTAGCCAAAGAGCTAGTACCAGCAATGTTCAGATCTTCAGAACCTAATTTCTGTGATGCATAACCGAGGGCTTTTTTGTCTCGGGAGATACCCATTGCGGTAACCACAACCTCGTCAAGAGTCTTGTTATCCGCTTCCAATACAATCTTCATCTTCTGTCCAGCCTTTACAGTCTGAGGCAACATGCCGAGGTATGTTACTTCCAACTTTGCACCAGTTGGAACATTCAATGAGAAGTTACCATCAACATCGGTAACTGCACCGGTCTTTGTGCCCACTACTTTGATTGATGCACCAATGATTGGTTCACCATCCTCTGCAGAGGTTACTTTACCGGAAACTTGAGTTTGCGCCAACGCCATTCCTAAACTAAGGAAGAGGCAGGCAATAAACGTCATGAGTCTTTTTTCCATAAATCTCTCTCGTTTAATTAATTAATAAATATATAATGTTTTATATTTCTTTCTCACTACATATTCTCCCACCTTTTATTGAGCGTGGGGGCTCATTTCTCGTCTCCAACTCTTATCCCGAACTGGTGGGGGTGGGTATGTTGCCATACCTTATTATATATAGGGAAGTATCTCAAACTTCACTAAATTTTAATAATATTTTTAATCGGCTGCAAAAATAAGCATTTTTTAGGAAATCACCAAACTTTTTTCTAGAAAAGTTGCACTTTACTCGACATTTTATTATAAATATGCGGTTTTTATACACTTTTGCTTATGAAAAACAAGCGAAAGCGGCAGTTTTGTCAAAAACTGCCGCTTTCGCTGAAATACTAACTTTCTGCCTTTAATTCTTTGTCTAGAACAAAGAGCATATAGAGTGGGATGTTGATGGTTTTTGAACTGTTGTTTCTCTCGTATGGCAAGAGACTGGTGCGAACCGACCATTTGGGTGAATATTTTTCCCGATACAGTTTCAAACTCTTGGCATTCATGGTTACTCCTGCCTTTGCTTCCAGTGGATATACATCCAAACCGTCGGAAATAAGGAAGTCAACCTCTGCAGTGGCTGAGGAAGACCAATAATAATTGGTTTCCAGAGTTTCTGTAAAGTTCTGAAGTTCCTGACAGACATACTGTTCTGTCAACGCTCCCTTAAATTCTTCAAAGATTCTGCTTCCTTCTAATATTACTTTCGGCGAAATCTTGCTCATTGCCCTCAACAGACCTACATCCAGTAAGAATACCTTAAACGATTTGAGATCAGCATAGGCTGAAATTGGGATGTCGGGCTTGCTGACATTGTTGGTTCTGATGATTTCACCTGCATCAGAAAGCCACATGATGGCATCCTCATATTCCCGTGCTCTGGCTCCCTCTCTCACCAGTCCATAGACAAACTTCTTGTTTTCCTTCGCCAGTTGCGAAGGGATGCTGTTCCATACATAACGGATTTTCTCGACCATATACTTTGGAGCATGTTTGGAGAAGTCTTTCTGGTAGGCTGCTATCAGTTCCTGCTGGATGCGGTTTACCTTGTTGTAGTCTTTGCTGCCCAGCCACTCTGTTACAACAGCAGGCATACCTCCTATTATCATGTATTTTTTCAGATAATCTGTAAGGCGAGCTTCGAATGCTCCCAGGTTTCTGTTTCCTTTATCGATATAGTCTACCAGCATGTTCTCTCCGTTTGCTATCAGAAACTCTTTAAAGGACATGGGATATAGATGCAGGAAATCTGTCTTTCCTACAGGGAAGGATGTGCCTTCGTGCAGGGCTATGCCTAGCAATGAGCCTGCGCAGCAGATGGCATACTCTGGTGCCTCTTCGCAGAAATACTTCAAAGAGGTGAGTGCTCTTGGCATTTCTTGTACTTCATCGAAGATAATAAGAGTTTCCTCGGGTATTATCATCTTACCATTATATATAGAGAGCTGTTCTATAATGCGTTGTGGTGATAAGTCGCCAGCAAATATCTCTTCGAGTACATCACTCTGTTCGAAGTTGATGTAACATACGTCTTTGAAGTACTTGCGCCCAAATTCTTTCAGTAGCCAAGTCTTTCCAACTTGTCTTGCACCTTCCAGTATGAGTGGCTTCCTTCCGTGGCTGTCTTTCCATTTTAACAATTGGGATATAAGTAGTCTTTCCATACGCTAAAAATTATGTTTTGGCAAAGATACTAATAAACAGTGAATTACGCAAGGAAAATCACATTTTCCTAAGGACTTTTAAGTATATTTATCACATTTTCCTAAGGACTTTTCTGTTAAATCATCACATTTTCCTAAGGACTTTTTGGGGCTTAAATCGAGAATTCTGTCGTAATCTCAGAAAAAAAGCAAGATTACGACAACTTTTAAACGAGAAATCTGTCGTAATCTCGATAAAAAAGTGAGATTACGACAGATTTTCATGATTTTTCTCTTTAAAAGATTAATTATCTTGTTTCGTCTTTACTAATCTGTGGATGGATTAGAAACCAGAAACGCTTACGGCTGTGATAGGCACGATGCGGAAGTTGTCCAGTGCAGATTCCCTTTATACCTTATTATATATATATTTAGTATTCGTATAGCTTGATGTGGAGTATTTTGTTGTCTCCACATGAGATGCGGGCATGGCGCCCCTGGTGGTCCTGATCGCCATTATCACGACGGATAAACTGTAATTTGCCGTTTTTGTCTATTTTAACCTGGTCTACATATCCGATACCGATACGCTTACCTTTGAAGGTTGTGGCTTGTTTCTTTGTTTCGGTTCCACCGTTGTCAACAAATCCGTCCTCACCGAGTTTCTTTTCTTCAGCTTGCGCTTTTTCAGTCTTGCTTTGGAAGACTACGACAATTCCATTACCTGCTATGATGTATTCGTTCTTGGCTAGTTTCACAATCAAGCCACCGCCTTCTGGCCATTTACTTCCATCTGTAGCGCGAGGATCCCATGGTAGCGTGAAGAAATGACGGCAGGTCATGGTAATATCTCCATCTTCAATGATGCGCTCTTTATCTTCCTGGTCGAAGAGCAATCCCCAGTTTTTACCCTTTCCCTGATGCTGAAGCAGGATAGGAGAGAGTTGGTTGATAACCTTATATGAACGTCTGAGACTGTTCTTCACCTTGTAGTTAGCTTCATCGAGAGCAAACGGACTGAAACTGATGGCATCTGTTTCGCCGAAGGTATAATATGCCTTTACGCCGCTATTGATATCGCATTTCACTTCTGGAGTGAAGAAAGGATTGTCGGCACGCTTGTATTTCTCTACCCATCCCTTGTAACCGGTATCATAGATATCTGGTGCAAAGATGTCGATACTTGGTGCACCGCATTTCCAGATGTCAATCAGATGGGCAAGTGGTCCGGCAGATGGATATTCGCCTGGTTTTCTGCCACGACTGTTCATTGCTGCATTTACATACATCGGAATATTGTAGATGGCTTTGCCTGCTGAGGCTAGCTGCTCTACATACTTGGCATAATAATATGCTTGGAATTTCTCGTCAGCATAACGGTCTGTTCCGAAAACTTCTGCCCATGTACCTTTCTTCTTGAGCTTGAGTGCCTTGAGCAATGAAGCAGGAACGGGTTGTCTGTAAGCTTTTTCGGCAAGAGGAGAGTGGTCGCGGGCAGATTCGAGCATGCCGATTTCGTTTTCTACCTGCATCATGATAACGGTATTCTCCTGACTGTCTACTGCTTTAATGTGCTTCATCAGTTCGCAGAATGCTCGCTTGTCTGCTTGAAGCAGGTTATCGCTGAAGGCTGTGCATATCTCTAATGGCTTGCTGTTCTCTGTGAGTGAACGAGGGAAACGCTTGGTGTTTTCCTTTACCCATAGTGGAGCATAGCAGCTCATGGAATTCTTCCAGGCACCAAACCATAGGAAGACAATCTTCAAGTCATGCTTACGGGCAGTTGTGATGACGCTGTCTACAAGTGCAAAATCATATTTGCCCTCATTAGGTTCTACAAATTCCCAATATGCAGGAACGAAGACAGAGTTGACTCCGCTATTCTTCATCTGTTTCAATGCTTTCCTGATGTCGGCAGGACTCGTTGCGGCAGAGTTGCTCAACTCACCAGCCAGGAGAAGCATCGGCTTGTCATTGACAACAAGCTGGGTTGCAGAGCCTTGCTTCTGCAGTTTCACTCCAGCTTGTATGTTGATGCAGCATAATAATGCAAGAAAAGATAATACAATCTTATTCATAAATCTTCATTTTAGAAAAGGTTTGAAAATACTTGAGACAGGTATTGCGCCATTCCTTTGCATTCTCCAACTGTACATTGAGCAGAGAATCTGTATGTTGCCATTCCTGCTCATGCCCCTTCATATACTGCTTGGCTGAGGTATACCAGAAGTCGCGGTATACTTCTACCATCGCCACACCCATGTTGTACTTCATGCAGAGTTCCTGCCAGAGGGTGCTGCCTGATTTCATCTTGTAAGTCCAAGGCACATGATGGAACCAGAGAAGATATTCTTCAGGACAAGTCTCGATGTTATCATACAGACTGCGATATGGTTCTGGGTACTGACCAACGGCATCTGTGCCCTTGGATGAACGGTCGAAACCTACACCCTGATCATCAGCCTTGTGATAGTAGACCGGACACCATTCCAAAGGATAACTTGCGATGAAACCATCTGGCTCCGGACCGTAGTGGTGGTCGAACTTGAAGATGTGGTGCAAACCCAAAGGCATCATATAGTTGACGCAAGCTTCGCGCGAAGTCATCATCATCATCTCTACCGGCTTGGTAAATTTCTCGTCCTGGTTTTCGTAGGTCTGTACGAGCCATTCGTGAGCAATCTCCTCGGCTGTAAGTGAAGGATTCCATGCCAATCGGCCAAAAGCATACCAGTTAGCCTGTGAGAACGGATGACCGCACCAGTTGGCATCATCACCGATATTGGCTACACCTGAAATTCCAACCAGTCTGTCTGGATTAACAAAGCCAAAGAATTCCTTCCACATAGGAGCGAGATAGGTGAGGTGCTTAGACTGACCGAGATATTCCTGGGTAATCTGAAGTTCTGCTATCTGTGGAGTCTGTTTGATGTTGTCGAAGATAGGAGCGTATGGCTCACGTGGCTGGAAGTCGAGCGGACCATTCTTTGACTGTAGGATGACGTTGTCACGGAACTTGCCATCCATACCTTTGAATTCGCTGACTGCTTGCTTTACACGGTCTTCACCCTTATGGTTAGCACCATATACAAAGCTTCGCCACATGATGATGCCTCCGTATGGTTTGACGGCATCGGCAAGCATGTTGGCTCCATCGGCATGTGTGCGGTGGTAGTCGCCAGGACCAGGCTGTCCTTCAGAATTGGCTTTTACGAGGAATCCGCCAAAGTCTGGGATGGTAGCATATATCTCTTTTGTCTTCTTCTTCCACCACTGCTGAACCTTCTTATCCAGTGGGTCGGCAGTCTTGGTGTAGCCTAAAGCCATAGGCGAAGCGAAGTTGATGCTGAGGTATACCCGGATGCCATAAGGACGCAGGATGTTGGCGATGACCTTCACCTTATTAATATATTCTGCAGTCATCATCTTTGGCGATGCGTTCACATTGTTCAGTACGCTTCCGTTGATACCCAAAGAGGCGTTGGCACGGGCGTAGGTGATAAGACGGTCGTGCAGACTCTTACTGATGCTGCCGCCCTTACCATTCTTTCCGAGTTTGATTTCTTCCCATTTGAAGATGCTCTTTCCGGCATAGCCACGTTCGATGCTGCCATCGAGATTATCCCAATGGTTGAGAATGCGGAGACCCACTTGTGGTTTCTCGGTCTTATCGATAGCTTTGCTGAAGTTCTGCTGATTACCGCTACCTGTGTTGTAGGCATCGGTGTTCTGAAGACGGATCAACTCGTAGGCACCGTAGAGCAAACCGATAGGATTGCTGGCGGTGATGGTTGCTTCGTACTGAATGTTGTCGCCTTGCTGGGCAGGACGGGCGTAGATGTTATAGCCCTCGCCAAGATTTAGAGCCTTGTCTATCTTGAGCTCAACATTCTTGCCACGCCAGTTGTTTTCCAACTCCTGCTTGGCAATCTTGGCTGTTGCATCATCAGGCAACTGTGAGATGACTTGGCATGAGTTAGCATACTGCTTTCCGAGCCATAACTGTGAACCATCACTCTGTGCAGAAACATGGAGTGATGTAAGTACCGTAAATAATAAAATGAGGTATTTCTTCATATCTTTGCAGATCGTTAGTTTGTATTGTTATTGTTTCTGCTGCAAAGATACGAAAAAATACCTTTTATATATATAGCGGTCGTTTATTTTTCATTTCTCTTTGTTTCAGCATACTCGCTAGGCGACATGCCATAGTGTTTTTTGAACACGGTAGAGAAGTGGGTCTGGTTGTTGAAACCAACAGAGTAGGCTACCTGCGTGATATTAATCTGCCCCTCTTCGATGAGTCGTGCCGCCTGTTCCAGTCGGAGGTTACGGATAAATTCTCCGGCAGAAACACCAGCAATCTCCTTCAGCTTACGGTGGAGCTGTGCACGGCTGATACCTACCTCCTCGGTAAGTTTCTCTACATTGAGGTCGGGATCGGCAAGGTGAGCGTTGATATATTTCATCACGCGTTCCATCAGGGCATCGTTATTGCCCTTTACCTGAATCTGCTCAATCTTCGCCTTCTGGCCCTGTGCTCCGCTGTATTTGCCGCGGATGCGTCGCACATTATCCACCAGGTTGTCGATAAGGATATGCAGCTCTTCCATGTCGAAAGGCTTTGCCAGAAAAGCATCGGCTCCTCTGCGAAGTCCCTCCAACCGGTGTTCCACCTCGCTCTTTGAGGTGAGCAGGATGACAGGAATATCGCTGATGTTGCTGTTGCTCTTGATGTTCTTGAGCATGGTGATTCCATCCATCTCCGGCATCATCACATCGCTTATCACAAGGTCGTACTTGCCGGTGAGCAGCATCTTCAAACCCTCCTTGCCGTTGCAGGCACGCTCAAAGCGGTACCAGTCGCTCAGTTCGGTCTTGATGTATTGGGCAATCTCGCTGTCATCGTCAACTATCAGGATATTGAAGTTACGGTTGGCCTGTACTTTCTTTTTGGTAATCTCCTGCTCCTTCTTGTCTTCTTCTTCCAGTATCTCGCCTGGCTGCAGATGGCTGTTGCCTAGCGGAATGCTTACTTCGAAGCAGGAACCCTTGATGCCGTCGGTACGGTTGTAGGCCTTGATCTTGCCTCCGTGCATTTCTACAAATGCCTTACAGAGATTGAGCCCGATACCGGTTCCTTCGATATGGAGACCGCTGCTGTTGTTCCCCTGATAGAAACGTTCGAAGAGGCGGTCGGTCTTCTCTTCCTTCAGTCCGATGCCTGTATCTTCTACCCTGATGGTGGCATTCTTTTCGTCTTTACCTATGATAACAGTAATCTCGCCGCCATCAAAGGTATACTTCATGGCATTGGAGAGCAGGTTGGAGATAACTTTGTCGAAGTTGATGCGGTCTATCCAAACCTTCAGCTTGCCTTTGTCGCTGCTGAGGCTTTCGTCTTCTTTGAGCTCAAGGGTGATGTTGCGCTCCTGTGCATTGAAGCGGTAGAGCGATACGATGCCATGCAGGAAATCCTTGAGCGGAGTCTCCTGGCAATGGAGATGCATCTGGTTCTTGTCTATCTTTCGCTCATCAAGTATCTGGTTTACCAGAAGCAGGAGTCGCTGGGCATTGCGGTCGATGGTATCGATATCCTGTTTGCTTTCGGCATCTGTTAATCTTGTTTTCAGCTTGTTGAGCGGTCCCATGATTAATGTCAGCGGCGAGCGGATATCGTGGGTGGCATTGATGAGGAACTGCATTTTGGTCTCTTCCAGATCTGCCTTGCGGCGGCGCTCGTATGTATAGATAACATACAGGATGACGCTTGCTATAATCAGGATATAGAGGAGATATGCCTCGGGTGATGCATACCAAGGATCGCCTACCTTGATGTTGATGATGGTAGGATTCTTGGAATATCTGCCATTGCTGGTAGCTCTCACCTCCAGCGTATAGTCGCCCGGTTTCAACTTGTTGAATGCTACGGCATTGGCTCCCTCATTGGTGCTGTTCCATTTGCCGTCGTTGATGCGGTATTGGAAACTGATATTATCGGTGTTCCTGTAGTTGAGCAGCGAGAACTCCAGAGTGAATGAATTCTGGGAGTAAGGAATGCTGAAGTCTTTGACCATACAGTTGATTGGCTTTCCGTCGATGATGAAGTTGGTGAGATGTACATCTCCCAATTCCATCTTCTTGGCCCTGACAACGTCAGGATAGAAGGTTGTGATTCCATCACTGGTTCCGAAGGCGATAAGATCGCTGGCGGTATGCATGGAAGAGCCCAGCACGTACTCACGGGTAGTAAGTCCGTTGCCGTTGATGTGCCCGATAAACTGTCTGTTCTTCTGTTCGTACTGCCAGATGCCCATGGTTGTACTTACCCACAAGTCACCCTTCTGGTCTTTGATGATGCTGCAGACCTGCTTGCCTTTCAACGCTTCCGCATGAGGGAAGTTTTTCGTCTTATTGCTCTTTCTGTCAAACAGATAGAGTCCTTCTTCGGTACCGATGATTATATCGCCGTTCTTTCCTTCGCAGATACCATTCGCCTGTTTGTCTTTCAGAATGTTGAGCCATCCGAAATCCTTGAAACTGAGCGTTCGGGTATTGAGACAGGAAACTCCATTAGAGGTTCCTATCCATAAATGGCCTGTATGATCGAGTGCCATGCTTCGCACCCAGTCGTTGCAGAGGAATCCTTTATCGCCTCTTTGCTGCATATTCAGAATGGTAACCTTGCCGCTTTCCACATTATATATATATAGGCCTTTGCTGTATACAGAAATGTAAAGGTTGCCCTGTGCATCGTCAGTCATACAGTAGATGCCGGCGCTGGTAAAGGTGAGTTTCTGCTGGTATGTACCTGTATGAGGGTTGTAGCTGTAGAGTGCGCTACCATTGCTGATCCAGTAATCGCCACGTCGGTCTTTATAGATGATGCCAGTACCTGCAGGTGACTGAGGATGGGCGATAATCTTGCCTGAAGCATCAAAACAGAACACACCACTGTTCTGTACAGTACACCATGTTTCACCATTTTCGCCTTGTGCAATAGATGAAACGCTACTGCCGATGATGTAGTTCTGTGCAGAGAAACTCCAGCTGTTGAAAGCCTGCTGGCGCTGGTTGATCAGGTACAGACCTTTGTTGTAACATCCTATCCAGAGATTGTTGTCCTTATCTTCGATGATTTCGTTGACGAAGGCGGTAGCCAGATTGAAACTGCTGTTGCTGTTCTCTAACTGTTCTACCCTGTTGCTTCCCTTTCTGATTATGAGAACACCATGTTCAGAGGTGCTGATATAGAGGTTGCCTTCGTGGTCGAAGGTAGCATTGTTGATGGTTACATTATTCTTATAACCGCCAAAGTCGTAGCCGGCATCAGCGATGCGGCCTGTGCGGTAATCATAATAGACGATGCCATACATACAGGCGATGAGCATGGTCTGCGGGCGATGTTGGATGAAAGCCACAGGTGCTCCGCATGGCGATTTGAAGTCTTTGCGCTGCACCTTGCCTTGTTTCTTGATGAAACGGGTGAAGATAGAAAGGTGGCTACTCTGCCAGAGATAATGATGCTTATCTTCGTAGATATGGGTAAAGAATACATCAGAATCGCGCTCAGCGTATTGCCTTTCCTGTCTGATAGTGAAAAGGTCGTCTGTTCCTTTCTGGGTATTTCTGTCTTTTACAGAATAGAGACCATATCCTGCTGTACCCAGCAGGATATCGCCATTGTGACTTTCTACCATAGAATAGATACGTGGCTTTCTGCCATCAGGAAACTGGAGACGGGCGAAATCGTTCGTCTCATAATTATAGCGCATCAGTCCCTTGGCACTACCTATCCACAGGTTACCTTTCTTATCTACCAGCAGGTCGGAGATAATGTTGTCAGTAATGGAGGTTGTGTCTTCTTCGTTGTGCAGATAGTTGGTAAAGCGGTAGCCGTCAAACTTGCTGAGTCCGTATTCGGTTCCCACCCAGATATATCCGTATTTATCCTGCACAATGCAGTTGATAAGCGAACTTGACAGTTTGCCCGATGTGAAGAGTTCACCACTGTCAGCCCATACCATGAGCGAGATAGTGATAGCGAAGAGTGCCGTTAGGCAATGTCTGATATGCTTCATATTTCCTGTCCGTTTTCTTGTTTAAAATAGGTTGTTACGGCTGCAAAAGTAACAAAAAACAATGAAAGAAACAAATTCTAATGCAACAAAATGTTTCATTTCTTTTTGTTTCTTTATCTTTTTGTGCCCTTTTTGCAGGTATGAAACAAATAGAAAAGTAATGGTAACTATTAAATACCTGTTATTTCATTACTTATTAGTAAATTTGCATCGTCAACAACAATAGAAACATTAAAAGCATCATAATAACAATGAAATGAATAGACAAGCAATCAAAATATTATCGCTGGCGCTCGTATTGGCTACGTCAAGTTCTGTAGCTTTTGCCCAGAAGGTATGGAAAGGATCTTGGGCTACTGCAGTGGAATGGACTGGTAAAGGAGATATGCCTAAGGAAAGCTTGAGCAACCGTTCTTGTCGACAGATAGTTCATGTATCTTTTGGCGGAGAGGAACTCAGAGTGAAGCTCAGCAACGAGCAGAGTAAGGAGCCGGTGGAAATCAAATCGGTGTATATTGCAGATACTGATAAGAACAGCAATTGGTTTGTGAATGGTAAGACCGTGAAGTATCTCAAGTTTAATGGCAAGAAGAATGTAACCATTGCTCCTGGCAAGGCTATCTTCTCAGATGATTTGAAGTATGCCTTGAAGAGTGGACAGCGCCTCACGATTACCATCGACTATGGCAAGCGGACTCCAGTGAATGCAACATCCCATCGTGGTTCACGTACCACATCTTATATAGTAAACGGTTTGCATCGTACTCCTAAACCGATGGATAAGAGTTTTGATGATGGCGAGGAGGTGGATCACTGGTACAATCTTTCTGCCATTGATGTGAAGACCGATAAGGCTACCCCTGTGGTAGCTATCCTCGGAAACTCTATTACCGATGGCCGTGGAAGTACTACTAACCATCAGAACCGCTGGACCGATTTCCTCTCGGATGCCCTGAATGCAGAGAAGCCATACGGCGTATTGAATCTCGGAATCGGTGGCAACTGCGTGGTGCAAGGTGGATTGAGCGAACCAGCCATGAAACGTTTCGACCGTGATATCCTGGGACAGACAGGTGTAGATAAACTCATCATCTTCGAGGGAACCAACGATATCGGTTGCTGCGGCGGAAATTATGAGCATGTAACAGATACCCTGATTGCCTGCTACAAGGTGCTGATAGCGAAAGCCAAGGCAAAGGGAATCAAGGTGTATGGCGGAACCATCACCCCAACCAAGGGAAACGGCTGGTATTCTTTCTGGCACGAGGCAATGCGACAGACCGTGAACGAATGGATCAGAAAAAGTGGTGCCTTCGACGAGGTCATCGATTTCGATGAGCTGACCCGCGATCCGAAAGACCCTCAGCGTCTGAAGGCAGAGTATTCTGACGACTGGCTGCATCTCAATCCGAAGGGATATGAGGCAATGGGCAAGTTTGCCGCAGAGAAATTGAAGTAAATATATTATATGCATCTTTTATGTTATATATATAATAAGGTGTAAACTTAATGACAGAATAAAATATGGAACAGACATCTGTAACACAGGAATCTAAAGGATTCTACAAACTGAATTGGCTACAACGCATCGGATTCGGATCTGGAGACTTGGCGCAAAACCTCATCTACCAGACCATCTGCATGTATCTGTTGTTCTTCTACACCGACATCTATGGACTTAATCCTGGTGTTGCTGCCACCATGTTCTTGGTGGTTCGCTTGGTCGATGTACTCTGGGACCCATTGGTGGGAACTTATGTAGATAAGCATAATCCACGTTGGGGTAAGTATCGTTCATATCTCGTCCTGGCGGGTTTGCCACTCACCGTACTTGCCATCCTCTGTTTCTGGAATGGTATGGAAGGACAGACAGAAACCATCAAACTTATCTATGCCTATGTAACATACGTAGGCTTGTCTATGCTCTATACATTGATTAATGTACCTTACGGAGCCTTGAACTCTTCGCTGACTCGCGATACAGACGAAATAACCATTCTCACCTCTGTACGTATGTTTATGGCAAATGTGGGTGGACTCTGTGTATCGGCAGGTGTTCCAATCCTGGTAGCGATGCTCGCTGCAGCCAAGGATCTTCCTATTGAGATGGCGCTCTTCATGGGTTTGGGCTCTTTGCCATCTTTCATCTTTATGCCACTGGTTCCTGCCATCAAGAAAAAGGTGGGCAAGAAGAATATGTTCTACATCTTCCTTACTGTGGCTATCGTGGGTATGGCGATGCTTTATATCATCAGCAAGATGGGACCTGTAAAGGATCATATCACGCTGGTTTATATCGCTCAGTTCATCAAATCAACAGGCGTAATCGTAGCTACAGGATATATGTGGGCTCTGATTCCAGAGGTTATCTCTTTTGCAGAATATACCAGCGGCAAGCGTATTGCCGGCATCGTCAATGCCCTGACCGGTATCTTCTATAAGGCAGGTATGGCTCTGGGTGGTGTTATTCCTGGTGCAGTTCTTGCATGGACCGGTTATCAGGCAGCAGCTGCTCAGGAGGGCAACTCTCTTCCTACCGACAGTAATGCTTGGTTTGTTGCCATGCTGATTTTTGCCCTGGTAGGTTTCGCCCTTCTGGTATTCTGCTTTACCCAAACCAAGGAGCGTGTGGTAATGGACGAGAAGGAAACCAAGAATGTTAAGGTGAGCGACCTGTGGACTGAATTCTTCCACAACCGTCCTCTCCGTATCGTGGCACTCTTCTTCATTACAGCCTTCGCCATGATGTCGGTAGGTAATGCTGCCGGTGCTTACTTCATGAACGATTTGGAGCAGCAGACTCCTCTGGCACAGGAAGGTATCCGCTGGCTGGTATGCGTAATCCCTGCCATCTTGTTGGGCTTGGCGATGTTCATCATATCTAAATATGAGTTGACCGATGAGGTCATCGACGACATCAACAAGAAGATTGAGGCCCGACACAAGGAAGAAAACTAGAGACTATAATTATTAACGAGAAAAATAGATATAAGATATGAAAAAGATCACAACTCTGGCACTGGGGCTGATGCTTGCTTCAACAGCATTTGCCCAGAAAGCAAATAACGCTACCGAGATTCCTACATTCCAGGAAACCATGGGCAAATATTTCCTGATTGGTGCAGCCGTTAATACTTCTCTGACAGACGGACAAGACCCGGCAGGTGAGGAAGTAGTGAAGAAACAGTTTAACCAGGTGGTTGCCGAGAACTGTATGAAGGGCGAGGAAAATCATCCGGAGATCAATCGCTTTGATTTCACCGATGGCGATAAACTCGCTGACTGGGCAGAGAAGAACGGCAAGACCTTGATAGGTCATTGTCTGGTTTGGCATTCTCAGCCACCTAAGTGGATGTTTACCGATGATAAGGGTAATCTGGTAAGCCGTGAAGTGCTTATCGGCAGAATGTATAACCATATTATGAATGTGGTTACTCATTATAAAGGTAGAGTAAAGGGTTGGGACGTAGTGAACGAGGCATTCGAGGATGATGGCTCTTACCGCAAGTCTTTATATTATAAGATTATCGGTCCGGAGTTCATAGAACTGGCTTTCCGCTTTGCTCATGAGGCTGATCCAAACGTAGAACTCTACTACAATGATTATTCTACTTCGAAGCCAGCCAAGCGAGAGGCTATCTGCAAACTGGTTCGCGATTTGAAGGCTAAGGGCCTCCGTATCGATGCAGTAGGTATGCAGAGCCACAATGGTTTTGATTATCCTGACTATGCTGAGTATGAGAAGAGCATCGAGGCTTTTGCTGGTGAAGGCGTGAAGGTGATGCTGACGGAGTTGGATATGAACATGCTTCCTAATCCGGAAGGATTCGGCGGAGCGGAAATCAGCCAGAAGTTTGAACTTCAGAAGAAGTATAATCCATACGTGAAGGGACTTGACAAGAAGGCACAGAAACTCTTCAATCAGCGTTATCTTGATCTCTTTAAGATTGTAGAGCGTCACAAGGATGTCATCAGTCGTGTTACCTTCTGGGGTGTCAACGATGGTCACTCTTGGTTGAATGGCTGGCCTATCCCTGGCAGAACCAACTATCCACTGCTCATCGACCGCAACAACAATGTGAAGCCAGTGGTGAAGGAAATCGTCAATCTCTTTAAGTAAAATCTCTTTAGATAATATTGTACATCTCTTAAAATAATAAACAACAATGAAAGCAAGATATTTGTTCCCAAAGGATTATATGGCAGATCCATCTGCCAATGTGTTTAACGGTCGCCTGTATGTTTACCCATCTCATGACTGGGATAGCGGCGAAAGCTTCGACGATGATGGCGGTCACTTCCAGATGAAAGACTATCATGTTCTCTCTATGGACGATGTGATGGAAGGTGAGGTAACCGATCATGGTGTGATTCTCGATGTGAAGGATGTGCCATGGGCTGAGAAGCAGATGTGGGACAACGATGTAGTAGAGAAGGATGGCAAGTACTATCTCATCTTCTCTGCCAAGGATTATAATGGCGTGTTCCATCTCGGTGTGGCTGTGGCTGATAAGCCAGAAGGTCCTTTCGTTCCGAATGCCGACCCAATCCGCAAGTCATACAGCATCGACCCTTGCGTGTTCAAGGATGATGATGGCAAGATTTACTGCTACTTCGGTGGTATCTGGGGCGGTCAGCTTCAGTGGTACAAGGACAACAAGGCACTGAAGGATGAGCATCTTCCAGAGGGCAAGGAGAATCCGTTACCATCTCGTGTAGCCATGATGACGGATGATGTGCAGCAGTTTGCAGAAATGCCAAAGCCTGTTGTCATCGTTGACGAGGAGGGTAAGGTATTGCCAGCTGATGATCCACATCGCTTCTTCGAGGCCAGCTGGATGCATAAGTATAAGGGCAAGTATTACTTCAGCTACTCTACCGGTGATACTCATTATCTCTGCTATGCTGTAGGTGATAATCCTTATGGTCCGTTCACTTACAAGGGCGTCATCCTGGAACCGGTAGTAGGTTGGACAACCCATCACAGTATCTGTGAGTACAAGGGACAGTGGTATCTGTTCCATCACGACTGTGTGCCATCAAATGATACAACCTGGCTTCGCAGCGTAAAGGTGGCTCCTCTCTTCTATGATGAGGATGATAACATCTTGCCGGTTCAGCCAGAATAAGAGTATTATAAGTATTAGATGACATACGTTAGAGTTGACTTTTAGGTTTATAATAGTTTTGATGAATAGTTGATATATAAGTTAATGTTAGTTTGGAAGAAACGGCATCTTCGTGAGGAGATGCCGTTTTTGCGTATGTTCCTATTCTTTCTTTTCTTCTCTTTCCGTTTTCTCTTACTTTTCATCTAATGTTATTTTTAAGTTATTTCTATCATTTTGTAGGAGATTTCGGATATTTTTGTTTACCTTTGCGCCCGTAAACCATAAAAAGAATAATTTATGTTGAGATTACTTTTAAGGCTTTGGTGGTTGCAGCAGCGCCGTAACTTCCACAAGCGAGATGCCTTCGTGGCGTGCTATATCATCTTCCTGTATGTGGTGATGGGCGTGAGCTTTTTTCTCAGCTTCACCGAGAATGGGGGAGAACTTGGGGGCGAAGACATGCCTGCCCTGTTGGGAGCCGGTATCGTTGTCGGTATGCTGATTCCAGACATCATCATGAAGATGGTGATGAAGCGGGATATTACGGCGATGGATGATTACGTGAAGTCGCGCCCTGTGCCGGAGAAAATCTGGAACAAGTTCCTGCTCACCACCAATCTCGTGAGCTTCTGGAACTATGTGCTTCCGGTGCTTATGCTTCCGGTGTTCATCTATCTCCTGCCGGCAAGTGAGGCTGTAGCCAGCTTCTTCCTGTTCCTGGAGTTCTCTTTTGTCAACGGCATCTACATCACCTGTTACCGCAAGGCTACGGAGTGGATTCTGAAATGGCCCTTGATATTGGGATGGATGGGAATGTTTGCCGTGCTGATAGGGTATATGTTTGTGGCTTCCTTCTTCCCGGTATGGATGGGATGGATAGGTATCTTCTTCCTTGCCGGAGCGGTATTCGCCGGACTTACCGTCTATCTCTATCACGAAAAGATTTATAACGAGCAGAAGCAGAAGGTTTCCAGGTTCCGTGGTTTCAGCCATATCAACCTCTTCAGTCTGCAATATATCGGCACATTGAGAGCAAAGCGTGTCCGTACGATGGTGATTATGATTACTGCCATCTTCCTTTTCGATGCCTATCTCTTTGCCTTGCTACCGGCAGAAGCGGGACAGGAAATGGGGGACAAGGTGGCTATGACTACCCTCTATGTGGCGGGTGCCATCCTGCTGCCATCGGTGGTGTTGTCGCAGTGGACCTTTGGTATTGAGGCAAACTTCTTCCATGGTTTGATGACCAAGCCTGTCAAGGTTAAACAGATGCTGCAGAATTGCTTCTATTATTATATGGTGGTGAGTGCTGTCGCTTTGTTGCTTACCCTTCCGTTCCTTTTCCTGCAGGCAGGAATCGGAATCCAGGTGCTTATCAGCGGTTTCTGTCTGGCAGTATTCATCAATCTCTTTAATCTGCCGACGGCACTCTTCTCTTCCCGTCTGGAGATATTCCAGACTTCCATGTTCAGCATGCAGGGAGCGAATCTGAAGATTAATCTTTATGCCATCGCCTTTCTCTTCCCGCTGGCTGGCGTCGCTGCCATCTATCATTTCTTCGGTGAGACGGCATGGTTTGTCACCTGCGTAACGCTGGCAGTCTTCAGCATCGCCATCCACAAATGGTTCATCGCCAAGATAGCTGCCATCTTCGAGAAGAACAAGTATAAGCGCATGGAGAAGTTTATGGAAAGCTAAGTAAACATTAAACACTACACATTAAACATTAGAATAATGGATATCAAGATTCAGAATCTCAAAAAGATATATAATGGCAATACCGTACTCGATATTGATAATCTGGGTGTTGCAAAGGGCGAGCTGATAGGACTCGTAGGTAATAATGGTGCGGGCAAGACCACCTTGCTCCGTCTGATTCTCGACCTGATTCAGGCTGATGACGGTTTCGTGGAAAGCAATAGACAGAAGGTGAACGAGAGTGAGACCTGGAAGGAATATACCGGAAGTTACATCGACGGCAGATTCCTCATCGACTTCCTCACCCCTGAGGAATACTTCGATTTCATCGCTGATGTTTATCACATTGACGATGAAACCCTGCAGGAACGATTGGCTCAGTTTGAGGGCTTTATGCACGATGAAATCATGGGAACCAAGAAGTATCTCCGTGATTTCTCTCAGGGCAACCGCCAGAAGATTGGTATCATCGGAGCGATGATTATTAATCCGAAGGTTCTTCTCCTGGATGAGCCGTTCAACTATCTCGACCCATCTTCTCAGATGACTATCGCCCACATGATTCAGCGCATCTGCAAGGAGCAGGGCACCACGGTCATCATCTCCAGCCACAACCTCAACTTCGTTGCCGACATCTCCTCCCGCATCCTCCTGCTGGAGAAAGGCAAGCTGGTGAAGGATCTTCCGAATGCTGATGGTGCTGCCATCGCTGAACTCAACGAGTACTTCGGTATTCAGGCGGAATAAACTTTTTCCGTTAATATTATACAAATTCCATGATATGATTTGTATAATTATCGTTAAATGCTTACCTTTGCACCCAAACGAAGAAAAAAAGAATCAATGAGCAAAGGAAAATTAGCAAAGTTTGCGGATATGGAGCGTTTCGAGAACGTGTTCCAGTATCCATATAGTGTAGTAGATGACGTGCCTTTCGATATGAAGGGCAAGTGGCGTGAGATGTATTTCCACAATGATAACCCTATCGTGCTGGAGTTGGGATGCGGCAAGGGTGAATATACCGTGGAACTTGCCAAGCTCTATCCTGAGATGAACTTCATCGGTGTGGATATTAAGGGCGCACGAATGTGGACCGGTGCCAAGAAGGCGATAGAGGAAGGACAGAAGAACGTGGCTTTCCTCCGTACCAACATCGAGATTATCGACCGCTTCTTTGCTGCGGATGAGGTGCAGGAAATCTGGCTCACCTTCTCAGACCCGCAGATGAAGAACCCTCGCAAGCGTCTTACATCTACTTATTTCATGAACCGTTATCGCCACTTCCTCGTGGATGGCGGTATCATCCATCTGAAGACGGACTCCAACTTCCTCTTCACCTATACTACTTATATGGTGGATGGCAACCATCTGCCTGTGCTCTTCCGCACAGAGGACCTCTATCATCAGGAGGGTATCGATGAGGAAACCCGTAAGATTCTCTCTATCCAGACCTATTATGAGAGTATGTGGATAGAGCGTGGCTTGAACATCAAGTATCAGAAGTTCGCCTTGCCACGTGAGGGAGAGCTGGTGGAACCTGATATTGAGATTCCGCTGGATGATTATCGCAGTTATCGCCGTGATAAGAGAAGCTCAAAGGATACAGCGAAGTAGATTTCTACAATGATTTGAATAAGCTTCCGCAATGCTTTAAATGCCTTTCCTCAAGCGTTATTGGCGTTTGAAGAATGCGTCATAAGTATCTGAAAGAAGTAACTGAAGTTGTTCGGAGATACAATAGAAGTTGTTGGAACAGTAAGTATCTCGAAGCGCACAACAGTTGATATGCGGTCGCACATCAGCTGTTGTGCGCTTGTCTTTCAGCTGTTGTGCATGCGTAGAACAGCTGTTGTGCGGCTTTAAAATAGCAATTCTTATTGATTGTCTTTGTTAATCAAGTTGACGACCACTTTTACCATAACATCTTTTTCCTCAGTTCTGCTTTCTGCAATCATCAGAGTCAGGGCAACGAGTGTGTTGTCGGCAATTCTCTTATGTCCATTTTCTGCATACAGAATGCCATTCTTCTCCATAAACCAAAGAAAAAGCATGGCCGCAATTCTCTTGTTGCCATCGCTGAATGAATGGTTTTTTACGACAAGGTAGAGCAGCATGGCTGCTTTTTCTTCTACCGAAGCGTAGAGCTCTTCACCACCGAAGGTTTGGTAAATCTGACCTATGCTGCTCTTGAATGAATCATCCTTCTCATTGGCAAACCATTTACTGCCTCCAAACTTTTCTTTCAAAGCATTGATGGCTTCCATTGCATTTTCGTAGGTGGCATGGAACGGCTCGGCTTGAGTCGTCTTGTCTATGAGTAATGTCTGATAATCATATTTGTCGAGAGTATCCAGGGCATAAACATAGTCGCTGATGACATTGAACAGTCCGTTATATTCGCCCTCGGATACTTGATCTTGCAATGTAATTGCACGTGACATCAAACGAACCACTTCTTTCAGTTCGTTGTAATTGTCTAGGCGTTTCTGGTTGATGGCGTAACCCTTGATAATGTATTGCTTCAAGATGGAATTAGCCCATTGACGGAATCTGGTACCATTGATTGACTTTACACGATAGCCTACGGAGATAATGACGTCCAGGTTATAATATTCCGTTTCGACAACCTGTTCAAAGCCGTCGTGGCGACCATATTTCTTGGTATGTGCAAATTTTGCACATACCAAGGATTTGTCGAGCTCACCTTCTTTAAAACAGTTGTTGACATGTCGTGAAATCACAGTTCTGTCACGGCCAAACAACTCTGCCATTTGGCTTTGTGTAAGCCAAACGGTATCATTCTCTAATTTCACATTCAGCTCTATGTTTCCCTCTGGGGAACGATAGATTTCGATGGAAGAACTTCTCTGCTCCATACCTTTCATTATTTAAATGTCCTTACTCTAGTACCCAATTTTTGGATAATTCGGCAAAGATACGATAATTGTTTGATTCCTACAAGGTTTTCTAGTATTTTTTCTCCTTTTTGATGAAATTTGCGAAAGATTGAAATGGAAGGAATGTTTTGTTTTTGATTATTTCCTGATTAAATATCAGGACTAGTCTTAGGTTAGGGATATGTATAGTATGTTATGTTCTTCCTATACCTTTTGTTAAATCCGGGAATAATCTTGTTGAATTCAAGAAAAAAAGGTGGAAATGCTTGGCGTTTCCACCTTATTTTATTATATTTGCAGCAAGTTTTTGAAGAAATGCAGTATTCTCAGGGACTGCATGGAACTGACGAAACGACTAAAAGAACAGAAAAGTAATAACTAACGAAATAAACGACAAAATGATGAACTACAAGAAATTGGCTCTTACCGTTGCGGCTGGAGCGATGGCAACTACAATGATGGCGCAATCGGCACCTCAGCTGAATGCCAATAACATCGAAGAAGTAATCAAGGCGATGACCTTGGAAGAAAAAGCCCAGATGCTTGTGGGCGGTGGTAACGATGGATTCGTGGGCAGTGGCGCTATGCTCGGACATCAGAAAAAGTTCGTGCCGGGTGCTGCGGGTACTACTGTAGCCATTCCTCGTCTCGGCATTCCTACTACCGTACAGTGTGATGGTTCTGCCGGAGTTCATATTGATGCTCATCGCGAAGGTGACAGCCGTAGCTACTTTGCCACCGGTTTCCCTATCGGAACCTGTCTGGCTTCTACCTGGAACACCGACCTGGTGCGCAAGGTGGGTGAGGCTATCGGTAACGAAACCCTGGAGTATGGATGTGATGTCGTGCTCGGACCGGGTATGAACCTGCATCGCAATCCGCTCTGTGGCCGTAACTTTGAGTATTATTCAGAAGACCCAATCGTAACGGGTCTTATCGGAACCGCCTTTGTACAGGGTGTACAGAGTCAGGGCGTGGGTGTAAGTGCCAAGCACTTTGCCGTGAACTCTCAGGAAACTGACCGTACCAAGGTGGATGAGCGATTGAGCCAGCGTGCTCTCCGTGAGTTGTATCTGAAGGGTTTCGAGATGATGGTTCGCAAGAGCAATCCTTGGACTATCATGTCTGCCTATAATAAGATTAACGGTGTTTATGCCCAGGGCAACAAGGGCCTCCTTACCGATATTCTCCGCAATGACTGGGGATATAAGGGAATCGTGGAGACTGACTGGATTGGTAAGCGTGCCGACCTTCCGCTGGAACAGGAAGTTGAGGCAGGCAACGACCTGATGATGCCGGGTTATCCAGCACAGGTGCAGGATATTGTTGATGCAGTAAAGAATGGCAAGCTGGATATCAAGGATGTGGACCGCAATGTTCGCCGTATGCTCGAATATATCGTGAAGACTCCTCGATTCAAGGGATATAAATATAGTGGTGAGCCAGACTTGAAGGCTCATGCTGCCATCACCCGTCAGAGTTCTACCGAGGGTATGGTGCTCCTGAAGAATGATGCCGCTCTTCCTATCCAGGGTTTGAAGACCGTGGCGCTCTTCGGTGTCAACTCTTACGACTTCATGTCGGGTGGTCTTGGCAGTGGAGCCGTTAATGTAGGCTATTCTGTAGATATGGTTACCGGTTTGAAGAATATCGGTGTGGCAACTACTCCTCAGCTTACGGAAATCTATCAGAATTATGTGAAGTATGCCAAGGCTAAGTTGAAGGCAGACAAGAATCCGATGATGTGGTTTCTGGATCAGGGTCAGCCAAAGCTCGATGAAATCGAGATTACTGAGCGCTGTGTAGCTAGCGAGGAGCCAAAGGCAGATGCTGCCATCATCACCATCGGCCGTCAGGCAGGTGAGGGAATGGATCGCCAGATCAATGGTGAGTTCAACCTCAGTCAGATAGAGCAGGATATGATTTTCCGTGTATCTGATGCTTTTCATGCCAAGGGTAAGAAGGTGATTGTCATCATCAACTCGGGTTCTGTGATGGAGACTGCCAGTTGGAGAGACCGTGTGGATGCTATTCTCGTAGCTTGGCAGCCAGGTATCGAGGGCGGCAACTCTGTAGCTGATATCCTGACCGGTAAGGTGAATCCATCGGGTAAGTTGACCATGACCTGGCCTATCGCAGCTACCGATCATCCATCTACTGCCAACTTCGCCAAGGATTACGATATGTACACCTACAAGAACCTGCAGGATAGCAGCAAGGGTAATATCAAGGGTTACGATTATAGCAACCACGAGGAGGATATCTACGTAGGTTATCGCTACTTTGATACCTTCAAGAAGAATGTGGCTTATCCTTTCGGTTATGGTTTGAGCTACACTACCTTCGAGTTTGGCAAGCCATCTGTCAAGGCTAAAGGCAGCAATATCGAGGTTAGCGTAACTATCAAGAATACCGGTAAGGTTGCCGGCAAGGAAGTTGCTGAGGTTTATGTCACCGCTCCAAAGGGCGCTTACGAGAAGCCAGCCAAGGAACTCAAGACCTTCGGCAAGACCAAGCTGCTGAATCCAGGTGAGAGCCAGACTTTGAAGATGACCCTCGAAAAGCGCGATCTTGCCAGCTTCGATGAGGCTAACAGCCAGTGGAAGGTAGATGCAGGTAACTATCTCTTCAAGGTAGGTAGTGATGTTGAGAACATCAAGGGTACTGCTACATTGAAGGTGGCAGAATACACTGAGAAAACAAGCAATGCTTGCGCTCCTAATGTTCAGTTGAACTATCTGAAGCAGAATAAATAATTCGAGGTTTGTGCAAAATGAAATAGATTAAACAGAAACGCCTCTATCCTAGAAAAAGAGATAGAGGCGTTTTTATTGTAATTCCGTTTAAGGAATAGACCACACAGCGCACGCAGATAGTTCGCTTTTATTCTAGCATTGTTCGGTTACCTCTTCGTAGATTTCGCGGCATCTCTTTTCCTTCATTTTGTTCTTTACGCCAACGGCAATCATATCCTCTACGGTCGGATGCCCAGTTCCATTTACAGATGTTGCGTGTTCACCATTATATCCCTCGGTGCAATGGGTGAGGTCGTAGGCTGGAGCTAAATGCCAATGCCATTTGCCATCGCTCTCTTTCTGAACCAAGAAAGAGAAGTTCTTGCAGTGATCGTCCTTGTTGTCCATTATGTAATTGAAAACCATGCGGCGGAACATCTCTTCCACATCCTCTTGGCTCTGGGTAAGATAACCTGTAAGCGCCAAAAGGTTGAGATAATCGAGAATGGGGTTGGAAAGGGAAACGTTGAGCAAGGCTCCAGCTGTGGCTACGTGAATGCGTTCGCCTGTTGGAGAAATGTCGAAGCGACGGCAGGCAAAATACTTGTCGTTTACCAGTTTGAAGTCTGGTACTTGAATACCACATTGCTTGGCTATCTCATTATAATGATACTCTTGCTTTCCCATATCTTGTGGGTCGTAGGTATGGCGAAACTTGACCAGCCAATGACCATCCTCATTTGTAAAAATGGCTTTCGGGCGACAACCGCCACTATTACCACTATTATATAATAGCAAACCAGCGTCATTATCCTGTTGCTCCTTCAATACCTCCAAGGCTTTGGCTTGTAAAAGGTCAAAGTCCTCTATCTCGTGTCCAGTCTGGATAGAAGTTATAGGTTCGTAGGTCAATGCGCCCATACCTCCATTGCCCACGATGCTCAGTCGGTCGAGAGCAGATAGCTCAAAGTCGTTGATACCCTCTTTTAGCAAGGCTTTATGCAATAGGTATCTACCATATCCATCGGGAAGGCTGTCTTCGAAGATGCCAAAGTTCCCGTTGAAAGGGGTGGCTTTGGCAATGAAAAGACCAGGCTTCAGTGGCAATTCCAGCGGAGATATACTAAAGCCAGATGCCAACCACTGATTGTCATATTCGAAGGTGCATACCTTTCCATCGGCACTCAATGACAGTGTGCCGACTTTCTCCTGGTGATATTTCACGGCTAAAGATTCTATATGTTTCATTGTCTGTAAGCCTTTTTCTTGTTAGCGTTTCTTTTTATCTGTTGCAACTCCTCCATGGTGGAGTACTTGGGTTGCGAGAAGACGTTCTTGATTTCTGAGGTGTATTCCAAAGCTATGGCGATACCTATCAGATTTTTGAGGGAGATGAGGCCCTTTTGTTCGAATCTGGTGATGTTGCTGACGGCAACGCCTGACTTGTCTGCCACTTGCTCACGTGTCAGATTCTTCTCTATTCTTCGTTTTCTGAAGTCGTTTGCCATCTCCTTTGCAATCTCATCAGGATTGTCGTGGAGGTAGCTATCCAATATTGCTAATATATTATTCGTTTCTTGCATAATCGTTGGGATAATAATAAGATATTATCAGTTGCAAAGATACAAAAAATAATGTTATGTTCCAAATAAAAATGAACTAAAAAGTCAAAATCCCTTATAACCTTGTCTTTTGTCCTCAAAAGCAAAGAACTCCCGTCTCTTTTCTGAGATGGGAGTTCTTGTTTAAAAGGAATACTGGGCGGAAATCATCAGTTCGCGGGGGCGAAGATGATAGCTGTCGGTCAATGTACTGATGCCGCTATAGATGGTTTCCATATAGTTCTTCTTGTTGAACAGGTTTCGAAGCTCTGCCGAAAGGCGGATCTTTTTCATCCTCCATACTGCCGATGCATCGCCCAGGAGTGTATTCACCTTGCTGCCTCCTTGCAATTCGTTATGGTAATGTACTAGCGAGAAGGTAAGGTCGATATGACTGATGGTGGCGATGGCAGAGAAGGTCTGCTTCCAGTTGAATAGCGATGAAACCGCTTGATTTGGACTCTTTGAGTCATATTTCGTGAATTCTCCCTCATAACTTAGGGCACACCAGGATGGCGAGTAGTCAATGCTTGGCTTCAAGGAATAGGTATTGGCTGTATAGCCGATAGCTTTCCCCGATGAGTATTGTTCGCCCTGGCTGTAGTTGTAGCTGGCTGTGAGTCGGGTCTTCAGATGCAGATCGTAGAATCCCTTGGAGATGTAGAGGGAACCTCCGATGTTGTCGCTCTTGCTGTCCTGCTTATATAAAGAGGTATAGTAGTTGCCGTTTACGATGCGCAGGTCGGAAGCTGTATTCATCCAGAAACGGTTGGCGTTGATTGATGCTGAGAAAAAAATCTCCTTGATAGGACGCTTGTATTCGTAGGAGAGATTTCCGTACAACGAACGGGTGACAGGAATGATGTCGCCCGAAACATACCAGGAACGATAACTACGGCGATATTGGCTCAAGGCATAGTTCTTCGCATCGCCCGTGCTGGTAGTATATCCGAAATAGGTTGTCATTTCCTGGCGGAAATTCAACTTCTTGTTGAGATATACGAACGGTGAAACCGCCCATAATGTCTTTTTCGGATAGGTGAAGCGCTCCCAGATGAGGTCTGGAGAAAATGATATTCTGAATGTCTCCGTCTTGTATTGCCAGTATGGAGAGACTTTGCCTGTCTGGTTGAGACTACTCTCACTGATGGCTCCAATTGCTTCATTTTTGATGTGGATGTTGTTGGCATCTATGCTTATCTGATAACGCTGCATCCAGTGGAACCGATTCTTCTGCCATGATAGGGCGTGGGCAGTATGCCATAGGTTACTGCGTAGGCGGTTGCGGTCATCATTAACATAGAGATCGGATACTCCATGGTGATAATCGGCAGTGGAGCGCCAGGAAAGCTGACTCTTCTTGAAGACAAAGAGGCGGTAGAGACTACCTGCAATGTCTATCTTTGGGATGCGGATGCGCTGGGTAAGCGTATCGTTGATATTCGACAAGCCATCGTTTTGGCTTACGTTGAGGCTGATGTTCTCATTGCCATAATGATTGGTTTGGTTTACCTTGTCCTCCCATTCCAGTCTGAAGACATCGCTGATCATCGTCTTGTGATTCTGCTCCGTGGTTGTAACCGGGGCTTCGCCGCCAAGGTCGTAAGCAGAGGTGTTCTCCCGTTGCTGGCGGACAACCTGGCGCAGATAGTTCGCCTCAATACGGCTTTCTGCATCCTGCTTGTTCTTCCTGATATGGTTGATGGAATACTTTTGGGTAGTGTTGAATCGCAATCTTTCATCGTCTATTGGCGCTTCCAGACTGGGTGCACTATGCCAGGAAGGCAATGCGGCAGCTTTCAATCTGTCGCTGTAGGAAGCAAGGTTTTCCAGAGAGTAGCCAAGATTCTTGCCGGTTCTATCGTATGCAGCATTATACATCAGCTGTTTTTTCTTGCCTATCTGCATCAGATTGAGTTCACCACCTACGTGGGTAGGATTGCCAACCAGCAGATAGGGCTTGATGGTAGGCAACAGTTTGTCTCTGGCACTATCCTTCAGGGCGATATTCATTGCAATATTATCGGTAAAAGTCTTGTTCTGGAGCGCCTTGATAGGTTGGTCATGCTCGATGACTTCGGCCTTTTTCACATCTTTTGCCTTGATGTTCTCCTCTAGCTGGTTGTATTTACCACCGGTCAGGTCGAGACCTTCCACGGTGAATCTATTGATGGGCTTACCATTGTAGTTGATACGACCATTCTTCTCTATATCCACGCCTGGCAGCTTTTTCAGTACATCTTTCAGTGAGTTATCCCGTTCGTTGGCAAAGCGGGTGAGATCGAAAGAAATGGTATCCCGCCCTGTGATACGAGAGCCTTTCACCTGTACTTCCTTCAAGACAAAAGCTGTTGAAGCCATACTGATAACGGTTTCTTTTCCCGATGAAACCGCCGTTTTTTGCTTTTTATAGCCCATATAGGTAGCTTGCAGCATATCGCCTGCTTGCTTTTGTGCTATGGGAATCAGGAAAGTTCCGTCTTCCTTGCTGCGTGTAAACTTCAAGGGCTTTCCATTGCGCAGCAGAGTAACTGATACGTTGGCCAGGCGGTTGTGTGTAAGTGAATCTTCCACATAACCGCTAATCTTCTCTTGGGCAAACGCATGGCACGCCACGAACAGAATAGTGAAAAGAACTATTATTTTCTTCATCTTTTTTCTCTCTTTTCTATTTTACCTTAGACACTTATCTTGCTAATGTTTTTAAGACGCTTGTCTGGCAAAAAAGTAAACTGCTAATTATCTTTCAATCGGATTGTATGGCTCAGCACGCTTGGAATGCTTCAGGATATTTCCTTTTTCATCCTTGATCTTTACAATTGCAGCATACTTGGCATCTTGAAGCAGATAACCGATTGGATCGGCATAGTATTTTTTGTAAATGGAGGTCAATGATTTGCGGTCGATAGGCTCGAATGTCTTACCTTTATAATAGATAGGTGTGGAGCCTTTGTCTGTAGTGAGTCCTACAGCCGTAAATCCATAATCGTTCTCGGAGTCGTGAGCCTTGAGTATCAATCCCGGCAGTCCGCTCAGTTTCCAGGGACCATTGTCAATAGGGATGTCTTCCGTGTACCAAGCTATCCATGTTCTACCCTTAAACTTGGCAATTGCCTGGTGGCACTCGTAACCGCAGATGGAATCGATGCTGTCTGTGAGTTGCCAGTCTGTCGGTTCCATCGGCTCTATGCACACATATCTGTCGGCAGCAAAGAAATCGAGATAGGCAGTTTTGCCCGGTTCTGGATAGTTCTTATATATTTTCCAATTAATCTGTCCGCCATTACCGGAAAAATTGGTAGGTATTCCTTTTGCCATATTCGCGGAGATGGTAGAGTCTCTTTGGAATATCGGATAACTGTAGAATGCGGAATACTTGTTGCCAATCTGCAAGAGCATTTTCTCTTCGATGCGGCCAATGATGGTGTCGGTCTTGGTATATTTCTTTTCGTAAATATACTCGGCATCATATACTACCTGATACTTTACCTGATCAATGGAATCTCCCATGCCAATGCTTGATTCATCGAACAGGTTTACTGTTTGAGCTCGGAGCATGCAAGCATACAGTGCAAGCCATGCCATCAATAATACCTTTTTCATAATCTTCGTCTATTTATTCATTATTTTATCTGTTTCATTCGTTTTGTGATGCAAAGGTACTGGGATTATTCGATGAAATCGATGATTTCTGTTACTGAGTTATTACTTTTGCTTCTTTTCGCCTATTATTATTTTATTACTCTTGCCTTTGTTTACGGATTTTTCAGTAACTTTGCCGTCAAATTCAAAAGATCAGGAACGTATGAACAGTAACAGCAAACTGAAAATAGTATGGATGGTATGTGGAGTAGCAATCGTATTGTTGTTCTGCACGCAGGCTTATTGGCTCCATCTTCAATGTCAATATAGCTTAGACCAGCAGGTAGAGCAATTCAAGAAGGATTGTGATGAGGTGTTGGCGCAAGATTTGAAGAATAGAAAAAAGTTACAGGAAAATTCATCTACGAAAGGTAGAAGAGATACGGTTATGCTTAAGGTAGAATCTGAATATGATATGAAGAAGGGAGGTAGCCGTACAACGCTTTCTTTTTGGAACAATCACCGCTTTCTTGTCCGTTTGAATGATCCTGATCTTACGGGTGATGATGCTTATCTCATCATCAGCAGATATCTGGCTTATATAGGTAAGCATCCTTCCTTGGCTGCCTATCAAAAATTGCTGGATGATAAGGGATATGGAAAGATATCCTTTTTTCGTCATCTTGATTACAAGACCGTCTTCCTGAATGCAAAATATGATGTCGAAGGCAGATGGTCACGTGTGGTGACGGTAAAGTATCAGACGAACCCAATGTTTCGCCAAGGTATTTCTTTTCAGGTGCCCATTCCTATTACTCGAACGCTCAAAGCCATGATGTGGCAATTGATAGGAAGCGTCTTTCTCTTTTTCATCTTGATAGGATGTCTGTATTATCTGGTTAAGACCATAGTCTTCCAGAAACGCATTGATGGTATCCGCCATGAGTTCCTGAAGAATATGATTTATGAGTTGAAGCAACCGAAAGAAGACGACAAAGGTGAAGAATCTGCTGTTTTTATCGGTTCCATAGCTTTCTACTATGCGCAGAATGAACTGCAATGTGGTAATTCCAGAGTAGTCATCACATCTCGTCAAGCTGAAATTCTGAAGCTTCTTGCCGAGAATCAGAACCAGCTTGTAGAGCGGGATTTCATACTGAATGAAGTCTGGGGGGATGACTCATACTCCAATTCCCTTGCCCTGAACGTGCAGATTACCTATCTTCGTCGGGTATTGAACCTGGATGAAAAGGTGAGTATCGAAGCCGTCATCAAGAAGGGATATATCCTGCGAACCTGTTGATCTTGTTATCAACTCTCATCTTTTTAGAAAGGTGGAAGTTTTTTTATCTTAATTTATTTTGTCCTTCACCTATTTTGTTGTAACTTTGCACACTGAAATTCGAATTTAAATTATTTTATGTAATTATGGCAAAAAAAGCTCTTTTAATGATTCTCGATGGATGGGGAATCGGTAAGCATGATAAGGGTGATGTTATCTTCAAGACTCCAACTCCTTATCTCGATTATTTGACAGCAGTTTCAGCACATTCTACTCTCCAGACTTGTGGCGAGGACGTAGGTCTTCCTAAAGGTCAGATGGGTAACTCTGAGGTAGGTCACCTCAACATCGGTGCTGGTCGTGTGGTATATCAGGACCTCGTTAAGATCAACAAGGCTTGCGAGAGCGGTGACATCTTGAAGAATCAGGAGATTATCAACGCTTACAGCTATGCTCAGAAGACTGGTAAGAAACTCCACTTGATGGGCTTGACTTCTACCGGTGGTGTTCACTCTTCTTTGGATCACCTCTTCAAGTTGATTGAGATTGGTAAGGAATATGGTTTGAAGGAGACATACGTTCACTGCTTCATGGATGGCCGTGATACAGACCCTAAGAGCGGTAAGGGCTTCATCGAGGAGGTTCAGGCTTGCTGCGACAAGAATGGTGCACACATCGCAAGCATCGTAGGTCGTTTCTATGCTATGGACCGTGACAAGCGCTGGAACCGTGTGAAGGAAGCATACGACTTGCTCGTTGAGGGTAAGGGTAAGCAGGCTGACGATATGGTGAAGGCAATGCAGGAGAGCTATGATGAGGACGTAACAGACGAGTTCATCAAGCCAATCAATAACTCAAAGGTTGACGGTACTATCCAGGAGGGTGATGTTGTTATCTTCATCAACTACCGTAACGACCGTGCCAAGGAGTTGACACAGGTATTGACTCAGCAGGATATGCCAGAGGAAGGCATGCACACCATCAAGGACTTGCAGTACTACTGCATGACTCCATACGATGCAAGCTTCCAGGGCGTTCACATCCTCTTCCCTAAGGAGAACGTAATGAATACCCTCGGTGAGTACTTGAGCGCACAGGGCAAGAAGCAGCTCCACACTGCAGAGACAGAGAAGTATGCTCACGTAACATTCTTCTTCAATGGTGGTCGTGAGACTCCATACGAGGGTGAGGACCGTATCCTGGTTCCTTCTCCAAAGGTAGCTACATACGACCTGAAGCCAGAGATGAGTGCTTACGAGGTAAAGGATAAGTTGGTTGGTGCAATCAACACTCAGGAGTACGACTTCATCGTTGTAAACTTCGCTAATGGTGATATGGTAGGTCACACAGGTATCTACAACGCTATCGCTAAGGCTGTTCACGCTGTTGACAACTGCGTAAAGGACGTTATCGAGGCTGCCAAGGCTAACGATTATGAGGCTATTATCATCGCTGACCACGGTAATGCAGACCACGCTATCAACGAGGATGGTACACCAAATACCGCTCACTCTTTGAACCCAGTTCCATTCATCTACGTAACTGACAACAACTCAGCTACCGTAAAGGATGGTCGTTTGGCAGACGTAGCTCCTTCTATCCTCCATATCATGGGCTTGGAGCAGCCAGCAGATATGACAGGTGAGAACTTGATTTCTGACAACAAGTAAAAACGATTTTATATACCTCAAAAAAGTATCTTAAGATACTTGGTCAAGTATCTTAGGATACTTGCGTAAGTATCTTAAGATACTTTTGAATTTATATTAAGCATGAACGTAAAGATAGAAGAAAGTTGGAGACAGCATATAGGAGAAGAGTTCGACAAGCAGTATTTTGTTGACCTCACAAACTTCGTGAAAGAGGAATACCTGCGTACGCCCTGTTATCCTCCTGGCCGCTTGATTTTCAATGCCTTCAATCTCTGTCCTTTTGATGATGTAAAGGTAGTGATTATCGGACAGGATCCATACCATGAGCCGGGTCAGGCGATGGGACTGAGTTTCTCTGTGCCGGACGGAATCACTTTCCCACCATCATTGATTAATATATTCAAGGAGATTCAGATGGATCTCGGTACTCCGATGCCAGCCACGGGCGATTTAACCCGCTGGGCAAAGCAGGGAGTATTGTTGCTCAACGCCACGTTGACCGTTCGTGCCCATCAGGCAGCGAGTCATCAGCGCAAGGGCTGGGAGGAATTCACAGATGCTGCTATCCAGGCGCTCAGCAAGGACAAGGAGCACCTGGTGTTTATCCTTTGGGGCGGTTATGCCCGGAGCAAGGCGAAGCTCATCGATACAAGCAAGCATCTGATATTGGAAAGCGTTCATCCTTCGCCATTATCAGCCAACAGAGGCGGATGGTTTGGCAATCATCATTTCTCCCGCTGCAATGCGTATCTGCAGCAGAACGGAATTGCGCCTATCCAATGGTAGGTACACCTATTAATATATAGCTATCCACTCATGGGTAGCTATCATTATTTTTATTATACACTCAAAGAAATTTATTCATCTCAAAAACATTATGAAGAAAGACGAACTGCGTATTCTGCAGGTGGGCAACGTATTGGTTTCACCTGATATTATCACCGAAAAATTCTGTTGCGACCTTGATGCCTGCAAGGGCGAGTGCTGCATCGAAGGCGATGCGGGAGCTCCTGTTACCCTGGATGAGATCATGGAGATAGAGAATGCGCTGGATGTAGTTTGGGATGATCTCTCGGCTTCTGCCCAGGCTATCATAGATAAGCAGGGCGTGGCTTATACCGATATTGAAGGCGATTTGGTAACGAGCATCGTGAATGGTAAGGATTGTGTGTTTACCTGCTATCAGGATTTGAAAGACCTGGGCGATGGACATACGATTCCGAATTGTTGTCTCTGTGCCTTGGAGCGTGCTTATCGCGAAGGAAAGTCGAAGTTCAAGAAGCCTATCTCCTGTGCCTTGTATCCTATCCGTGCCAAGGATTTCGGCAACGAGGTGTATGGCATCAACTATAACAAGTGGCGCATCTGCAAGGATGCCATCAAGAAAGGAGAGGAGTTGAATCTTCCGGTTTATAAGTTCCTGGAGGGTCCGTTGGTAGAGAAATTCGGCAAGGAATGGTATGATGAGCTTTGCGAAGTGGCAGAGCAAGTGCTTGCCGAATTGGAAGACTAAATTCAGTTAGAGACTTTGGAAGATAAAAGTTCCGAAGTCTTTTTTTGTTTTATAAAAAAAAGAGATTTCGAAACGCTGTTGAGCTTATTCCGAAATCTCTAATCCTTCTATATTTGTGATATTACTTCTTCTAAAACCTTTATCCCAAGTTATCACGAAATCTTTTTGATGCTCAGCATGGAAACGGTAATAGGCTTGCTCGTCCATTTCGCCACTGCATACATATTGGTTTCCGTTAATATGAAGTGTTGTTCCTTTGCTGGCATTGCGTATCGTGAGCCGGATGGTTCCGCGAAACGGACGTCCGAAGTCTATACGGCATCCCTGATGATCGAATTCCTCCTTGTATGGTTCTAATACCATTTGAAGTTTGTTTTGGGTGAGGTATGGCAGCTGGTCAACAAAGATATAATTTGTTGAATCTTTGAAAGCACCTGTCGGATGAACCCAGCCTGCAGATTGGTATTCTGCCGATTTCCACTCAGTAGTGTATATTCTATTGTCAAAGTGTTCTTTTTCGTTGTAACTGCCGCCCTTCAGGGGCTTGCACCACCATGTTTCGTCTGCTTTATGATAAAAAGGAACAGAGTCTGTATACCAGCCATGAAGTTCCAGCGAGAGTTGTTTGCTCTTATTTCTTATTCTTCCTGGTGCATACCAGACCGCAATAATATTTTCGCCCTTTTTCAGATATCTGGAGATATCTATTGTTTGCATCAGAAGGATGCTGTCTCTGGCTCCTTCGTTGAAAATGCTTGGCGTAGCATTTCTTTCGTTGATGTATAGGCGGGTATTTCCTCCACTTGCCATGTTTATCTCAGCCTTTAAAGGCTTTTGATCAAGATGATAGATTTTCCTGTATAATATCTCAGAAGAATCGTTGGGAAATGGATATGATACCCAATGGGTACCGAATTCCTGTGCATAGGAATTCAGCACCCAGAGAGTTGTAAAGATGAGAATTGTAAAATATCTCATAGATGATTATTTGTCTATTTTATGAGTTTTGTTTCGCCAGTCTTGAAATTTAATGCTTTCTGCTTACCATTATACTTGATGGTCAGGTTTCCGGCATTCTTGCTGGTGATGGAAGCTTTGCTGACCTTTCCATTGTTCCATACGAGATTAATCTCGTAGTTTCCACGTGCTTTGATACCCTTAATTTCGCCTGTAGGCCATTCTTTAGGTAGAGCAGGAAGAAGATGCATAGTCTCGCCATCGCATTGCATCAGCATCTCGCATACGCCTGCTGTGCCTCCGAAGTTGCCATCTATCTGGAAAGGTGGATGGGCATCAAAGAGGTTAGGGTAGGTGCCACCGCTGCGGTGTTTGCTGTCCTTGTAGACTTCAGGGCTTACGTAGGTAAGCAGCTTGCGGTATATCTGATAAGCTTTGTCGGCACGATGCAGACGAGCCCAGAGGTTGATTCTCCAGCCTGTACTCCAACCGGTGGAATTATCGCCCTTGATTTCCAGGGTCTTGGTTGCGGCAGCAGCAAGTTCCGGAGTCTTGTTTACCGAAATCTGATGAAATGGATAGAGCCCCAGCAGGTGTGACTGGTGGCGATGATGCCAATCCTGGTCTTCCCAATCGTGGTACCACTCCATCAGATTGCCTCGCTTCCCGATGTGGTAAGGGCGCAGGCGATTGAGGGCTGATTGCAATTGCTGCTGGTAATCGTTGTCGATGCCCAGGACTTTTGCTCCCTTGATGGTATTCTTGAAGAGTTCGCGAATGATGGCGAGGTCGGCGGTTCCGCCATAGAAACTGCTGCCACGGTAGCCCTTATCGGTGATGTAATCTGCCTCTGGCGATGTGCAAGGAGCAGTAATCAGTTCGTTTGGATTGTGTGGATTCGGGATGAGCCACGCAAGCAGGAAGTCGGCAGCCCCCTTCATCAGCGGATAGGCTGTATTGCGAAGATATTCGGTATCGCGGGTATAGTCATAGTGATCCCAAAGGGTTTCTACAAGCCAAGCTCCACCCATAGCCCAGTTGCTCCATTGCGGACTTTCGTTTCCGGTTCCTACAGGATTGGTCATTGCCCAGGCATCAGTGTTGTGTCCAGCGCACCATCCCTTATCGATACCATAGAAGTGCTGGGCATTGTGGCGACCTGTCACAGCCATACCCTCTACCAATCCGTCTACTGGGGCTACCAGTTCTGAGAGGTTCGCAACTTCTGCCGGCCAGTAATTTTCTTCCAGGTTGATGTTGATGGTATAGTTGCCGCGCCATGGCGAACGGAGGGCTGGTGCCCAGAGTCCCTGCAGGTTGGCAGGCACTCCCTTGGTTCTACTGCTGCTGATGAGCAGGTATCTGCCATACTGGAAATAGAGCTGTTCCAAATAAGGGTTGCTCTCGTGGTTGTCGCTGTAGGCGAGCAACTGTTTGTCGGTAGGGCGGGTGGCATCAAACTTGGCTCCTTTCAGGTTCAAACTTACTCTATCAAAGAGTTTCTTGTAGTCGGCGATGTGACGCTGTTTGAATTCTTCGTAAGTGAAGTTGGCAAGGTGCCAGGCTTCATCGGTTACGTTTTCGATGTATGGAGCTCCTTCCTTCACAGGATGCTTGTCGAATCCGTTGTAACTTGTTTCGTTTACGAGATAGATGATAGCCTCGCTCACATCCTTCAGATGGAGTACAGAATCGCTTGCCCACACTTTTCCGTCGGTGTTCTTCACCTGAAGCATGGCACAGTAATGCGTACTGTTGGCTTCATCGCCGAGAACATGTCCCGTCATGGTGAGCTGTCCTCTGGATGCTTTTACCTGATGGGGAATGAGGGAAGTGAGTGAGATGTCGCTGTTGATGGATCTCTTCTGGGAGGCACTCAGCTTGATGGCAATCATCTTGTCGGGATGAGAAGCAAAATACTCTTTGGTGTATTGGATGCCGTTGCGCCTGTAATGAACAGTAGCCAGGGAGTTGTCGAGGCTCAGTTCGCGGTAATAATCCGTAAACTCGCCCTGGTTGCAGTCTTTGATATTGATCATGCCCAGTGGCTGATAGAACTCCGAGTTATGGCCTTGCACATAGTGTTGCAGGGAATCGGCGGTCTTGTAATCCTCCTTGAACAGCGCTTCTCTGATTTTCGGAATCCACTTGTAGGCTTCGCCACCTTCGTTGGGATTCACAGGCACGCCCGTCCAAAGGGTGATGTCGTTGAGCTGGATAGAGTCATTATTGGCTCCACCATAAACCAGCGCACCCAGTTTGCCATTGCCTAATGGCAGTGACTCTTCGAAGGCGTATGCAGGCTTGTTGTACCACAACTTGTTGGGTTGCAACTCTTTACTTACTGTTGTTGCCTGGCAGTTCCACGTACTAGAGGCAGCTAACGCAATCGTAAAAAATATATGCTTCATAAAGATGGTATTGTTGGTTTTTAAATTCGATGCCCAGAAACGAAGTCGGAAGGTGATGCTCATTGGATGAGGCTATCCAAAAAAGGGGGAAGACTCTCGCTGAGTCTACCCCCAATATGTTCGTGTTAACTTTAAGCGTCGATATTGGCGTAAGTAGCATTCTGTTCGATGAATTCGCGGCGTGGTTCTACATCATCACCCATCAACATAGAGAAAATCTCATCAGCCTGGGCTGCGTTCTCGATAGTAACCTGCTTAAGCAAGCGTGTAGATGGGTCCATAGTAGTTTCCCAAAGCTGCTCTGGGTTCATCTCACCCAAACCTTTGTATCGCTGGGTGTGGATATTCTTGTCTTCTACTCCATCTCCATACTTGTCGATGAATGCCTGGCGCTGCTGCTCTGTATAGCAATACTCGCTTACCTTGCTGCGATAAGTACACTTGTAGAGTGGTGGGGTAGCGATATACAGATGGCCTTCTTCAATAACCTTTGGCATGAAACGATAGAAGAGTGTCATAATCAATGTGTCGATGTGAGAACCATCGACGTCGGCATCGGTCATGATGATAATCTTGTCGTAACGCAACTTGTCGGTATTAGCCTCCTTGCTGTCTTCGCCATCTACACCGAAGCGGACACCGATACTTTGGATGATGTTCATGACAGACTCAGCTTCGAATACTTTGTGCCACTGTACCTTTTCTACATTCAGAATCTTACCACGCAATGGGAGAATAGCCTGACGGAAACGGTCGCGACCCTGCTTGGCAGAACCACCGGCGGAATCACCCTCGACGAGGAAGATCTCGCATTCTTTAGGATCCTTCATTGAGCAATCGGCAAGTTTACCAGGAAGACCACCACCTGTCATGAAGTTCTTGCGCTGTACACTCTCACGTGCCTTGCGGGCAGCTATGCGGGCCGTAGCAGCCAGGACAACCTTTTCGCAGATTCGCTTTGCCTCGTCTGGATGTTCTTCCAGATAATCAGACAAAGCCTCGTTTACAGCCTGCTGAACGGCACCTTGTACCTCGCTGTTACCGAGCTTGGTCTTGGTCTGTCCCTCAAACTGAGGTTCAGCTACCTTGATGGAGATAACGGCAGTAAGACCCTCGCGGAAGTCTTCTGGTGCAATCTCTACCTTTGCCTTCTCAATCTGTTTAGAGATGGTTGGGTCAGCTTCTGCGTAAGCCTTCAAGGTGCGGGTCAACGCCATACGGAAACCAGTCAGGTGGGTACCACCCTCAATGGTGTTGATGTTATTGACGTATGAGTGGATATTCTCAGAGTAATCTGTGTTGTACATCACAGCAATCTCGATAGGGATACCCTGCTTTTCTGTCTTCAGATAGATAACATCATCGAAGAGATGAGTGCGGTGACGGTCTACGTAACGGACGAATTCCTTCAAACCATCCTTAGCGTGGAAAACCTGCTCCTTGGTCTTACCTTCCTCGTCAGGGCGCAAATCTTTCAAGGTAATCTTGATACCTGCATTGAGGAATGCCAACTCGCGCATACGGTTGGCAATGATGTCCCACTTATAGACAGTGTGAGTAAAGATGGTTGGATCTGGCCAGAACTGCTGGCGTGTACCGCGCTTGTTGGTTTCACCTACCACCTTAACCGGATAAAGAGGCTTACCCTTCTCATATTCCTGCTGGTAGATTTTGCCGCCACGGAACACCTGTGACAACATGTGGGTAGAAAGTGCATTCACACAACTTACACCCACACCATGTAAACCGCCAGATACCTTGTAAGAACCCTTGTCGAACTTACCACCTGCGTGAAGCACGGTCATAACGACTTCGAGGGCTGATTTATGTAGTTTCTCGTGCATATCCACTGGGATACCACGACCATTATCTTCTACGGTGATAGAGTTGTCTTCGTTGATGGTAACTTCGATGTCGGTACAGTAGCCCGCCATTGCTTCGTCAATAGAGTTGTCTACAGTTTCGTTTACCAAGTGATGAAGACCCTTTTCGGAGATGTCACCAATATACATCGCCGGACGTTTGCGAACAGCTTCCAGGCCTTCCAGAACCTGAATGTTACTCGCAGAGTAATTATTTGCGTTGTTTTGATTTTCTGCCATTTTAGTATTGTCTTATTTCCGTGCAAAGATACTAAAAAAAGCTGAGAAACAGGAACTTTTGTTTGTGAAAAATCACCAAAAAGTGAAGAAAAAACGTAGAATGTGAACTTTAGCGGCAAAAGTGTCTTGAAAAAGCTGTTTTATAATCGTTTTGCGCGTTTTTATAGGGTATGTTGTAGTATAAAACCGGTTGTGATGGGAAGATTTTATGATGCAGGAAATGGGTAGTCGGGTTCATAGAAATAGAATAAGGCTGCGACCCTATAAAGGATTGCAGCCTTATTTATTTCTTTGCTTTGACTTATAAGTTAGGCCAACTTAGCGATGTGCTTTGTAAGACCAGACTTCAAGTTTGCAGCCTTGTTGTCGTGGATAACGTTGATCTTAGCCAACTTGTCTAAAAGCTTCTGAACAGTAGGATAGAGCTTTGCAGCCTCTTCCTTGTCAGACATGTTGCGCAACTTGCGGACAGCATTGCGCATAGTCTTTGCATAATACTTGTTGTGCAAAGCCTTCTTCTTGTCCTGACGGATTCTCTTGATTGATGATTTGTGATTTGCCATCTTCTTTATGTTATTTTTTTTATTTCTTAAATGTTTGTAGTCCCTAGCAGAGTCGAACTGCTCTTTAGAGAATGAAAATCTCTCGTCCTAACCGATAGACGAAGGGACCATTGCTTATTTGCGGGTGCAAAGTTACTACTTTTATTTGAATCTAGCAAATTTTTCATAGGAAATTTTCGCTAAATGCGCATTTTTTTGTATTTTTGCCCTGTTTTTCACTAATATTAGGCAAAATGGAGATAAAAACTAGTGCTATCGTATTGCAAACCATCAAGTATGGAGACTCTCAACTTATCGTGGATTTCTTCACCGAAAAGTTGGGAAGACTCTCCTTTATGGTACGTGTGCCTAAGTCATCTAAGGGGAAGATGAAACGGCAGCTTTTCCAACCGCTCATGGTCTTGAATTTAGAATTTGATTATCGTCCCAAGTCAAATCTGCAGCGCCTTAGGGATGTTTCGATTCAGATTCCATTCTCTGATATCCCTTTTTCTCCATACAAACTTGGCATTTCCATGTTCTTGGCAGAACTGCTTTCATATGCTACCCGTCATGAGCAGGCTAATGGTGCGCTCTATCTTTTCATACAGGACAGTATCGAATGGTTAGACCATGCTAAAGGTGCTATTGCCAATTTCCATATAGTCTTTATGATTCAGCTCTCTTTTCATTTGGGTTTTATGCCCAATATAGAGAGCGGTATGTCTGGCGATTATTTTGATTTGGTAGATGGATGTTTTGCAGCTCATGTTCCTTCGCATGTACATTATTTAAATAAGGAAGATTCTATGCGGCTTGTGTCTTTGTTCCGTTTAGACTATAAAACAATGCACCTCTACACAATGTCTCGTATGGAACGAAACAGGTGTGTAGAGGTGATACTGGAGTATTATAAACTTCATTTGCCAGGTTTCCCGGAAATGAAGAGTTTTGCTGTTCTTCAGGAACTGTTTGCTTAGTCTTTTCAGGTTTCCTCGCTTGCTTGATGTAAACGGGAAACAGACGTTGGCTATGTCCTCTGTTTAGGCAAAACTGATAACGCCCTGTACTGTAGCATCATCATTATTGTCTTCTTTCGGTTCTGTATTACCGGAAGCTATATTACGGATTTCTTCCAGAGTCTGTCGGGTACGCTTATAGGTAGGCGTGTTTTCTACCTGAAGGATGACATCCTCGTTATCCAAATCTTCCTGGCGGAACAGGAATATGTGTGGATGACGCTTATACTGTGTCGTATTGCCATCGCTGCCATAATAGCGCTTGCGGCGGTCTTCTCTTTCAGCACGTTTCTCCTCTTCTTCAGCGAGACGGCGAGATTCTTCCTCAGTATGTTTCTTGAGGTGGCGGTTCATTCCCTCTACATCCTCGAGTCCGAAACCTGTTGCGAGAACGGTTACCTTTACGCGGCTTCCCAATTCAGGGTCAATAGCAAGACCCCATTTCAGCTCGAAGTCGTCACCGAATTTCTCCATAAAGTCGTTGACATCATTCATCTCGTCCATGGTCAAGCCAGGATTATCTTTCTTCTCGCTTGCAAATGCGATGCTGAGCAGAATCTTCTTAGAGTTGAATACGTCATTATCGTTAAGGAGTGGTGAGTTCAAGGCATCTTCTATCGCTTTCTTTACTCTTCCTTCTCCCTCACCGTAACCTGTACTCATGATAGCCACACCGCCATCTTTCAGTACGGTCTTCACATCATTGAAGTCGAGGTTGATGAGACCATGTACGGTAATGATTTCAGCGATACTCTTGGCAGCTACACTCAAGGTGTCGTCAGCTTTGCCGAAGGCATCGAGAACGGCAAGGTCTGGATAAATCTGGCGAAGACGTTCATTGTTGATTACCAGTAAGGCATCTACATGCTTCGACATTTCCTCTACACCATCCAATGCCTGGTCAATCTTCTTTGGACCTTCAAAACGGAATGGGATGGTTACGATACCAACGGTAAGAATACCTAACTCCTTACTTACTCTGGCGATGACAGGTGCTGCACCTGTACCGGTACCGCCACCCATACCCGCTGTGATGAATGCCATTTTTGTTCCATCGTTGAGCATGTTCTTGATATCTTCAAGAGTCTCTTCGGCAGCCTGGCGTGCCTTGGCAGGTTTGTTTCCTGCACCCAGACCTTCCTTACCTAGCTGCAGGTGTACAGGCACAGGTGAGTCGTTAAGTGCCTGGTTGTCTGTGTTGCAGAGTACGAATGTTACATCGTGTATACCTTCGCGGTACATGTGGTTGACGGCATTTCCACCGCCACCACCAACACCAATCACCTTGATGATGCTATTTTCTTTTTCAGGTTCCCCAAAGTCAAGAATATGAGGAGCGTTTCCATTATCTAGCATAGTCGTATAATCTTTATAGGGTTTATCTATCTGATTTTTTATTTAACCTGTTGTGAAATCTGTTTTCTGATAGCCTGGTCTTTGGCATCTTATTCTTCTTCAGAAATGGTATCTTTCACAAACTTCTTGAAACCTCTCATCATTTTATGGATGAGACTGTTTTCTTTGCGTCTCTTTTCTTCTTCTTCGGCTTCTTTTTCTGCCAGAAGTCTTGCCTCAGCTTCTTCCTGTTCTTTTTGCTTGCGGGCAGCCTCGTCAGCAGCCGCTTTTTCTGCCGCAGTAAGAACAACGCCCTTGCCGGCAGTCTCGTTAGGGTTTCTTGGAGCCTTGTGCTGCTCGGCTGCTACTGGCTTTTCTGCAGAATTGCTGAAGAGATCAGTGCCGATTTCGTCACCTGCACAGTTCATGTCTCCCTTTGCCAGAAGTCCCAATACGGTGTTCATTGTACCATCGTGATTGGTAATCTTAGGATCCTTGGAGTTGACTGTTTGAGAAACAAACTTGGCAATGCGTACTTTGTCGATGTGGGTATGTGTCTTGAAAACCTTATCGATTTCAGGCATGTTGCTGCCGCCACCTGTAAGGATGATACCACCCAACAGCTTATCTGAGAATTCCACAGGAATCTGGAACCATGCGTTTTCTACGATTTCCTCTACGCGTGCTTCTACGATTTCGATGAACTTCTTGCTTTCAACCACTCTATCCTTGTCGATTGGGTAGTTCAGGGTCGGGTCGATATTGTTGATATCGGTATAAGCCTTGGCATACTTGAGTTTCATCTTTTCAGCATCAGGTTCTTCAATCTGAAGACAAGTTAAGTCTTTGGTCACGTTGCCGCCGCCCAATGGGATGACAGAGAGATGACGAAGTATACCTTTATAATATACAGAAACGGTTGTCGTATCGGCACCCAAGTCAACAAGCATACAGCCTGCACGCTTTTCAGAGTCTGTCAAAACGCTGTCAGCCATAGCTAAAGGAGCCAGGTACATTTCTGCAATAGGAATGTTGGCATTTTCAAAACAGGTATTGATATTGTTATAGAAGTTCTTGCGCCAAAGTATATTCAGGAAGATGCCTTCCAGATGGTTACACTGTATTCCTACAGGGTCTATCTGGTATTGGTTGTCTATCTTGTATTCCTGAGTTGCAGCATCCAGGATTTCCTGATCCGGATAGGTCATGTTGCGGTTGATATCCATCAGTTCATTGATCATCTCTTGTGAGATGATGGTGTTACCTGGGAGATCCTTGACAATGACGTTCTTGATACTGCGTATAGAGCGACCGCCCACGCCTACATAGACCTGGGTAATATCCTGTTTCAGTATATTCTTCAACTTCTTGATGATGTTGGTCAAGCATTGGCAGGTTTTGTCAATGTTATAGATCACACCCTTTCTGATGCAAGAAGATGAATCTTCCTCTACGGTGGCAAGTACGGTGATGCTGCCGTCCAAATTCTTCTGACCTGCTATACCTGTCATCTTAGATGAGCCAAGTTCGATAGCTACAATAAATTCCTTTGGCATAGTTCTTATATGTTATCTTAATCTGTTTCTATTTTCTAATTAGCTATTTTGATGCTTTTTACATATGATCTGGTTGTCGAATTCGATATTGATATACGAATACTTGTTCCAGCCAGCTTGTGAGAGTCCATACTTATAGAATTTCTCTAATCGATTCATCTTCTTGTTGACGAAATCGTTGATGGCTTGCTCTCGTTTGTCGATGAGGTTGGTCTCTGGCAGGTTACCTATATATATAATGTGGTTGCCTACTCGTGGTACCAGTTCTATTCCTCTATCAGGCAGGACATTGATCTGTTCTATCTGGTTTCGCCAGAGTTCATTCGTCATCAGCGCTTTGCTTAGTAATGAGATGTATTTTTTAGCATACCACTTGTTGATGTAGCCCGTTGCGATGATAATGTCGCATGTATAGTTCGTGTTGGGCATGATCTGATTGTGGTCATCAATATAATAGTCCTCGTTGCTGATGTTTTTGATTCTGACGATTGGCATGCGTTGGGTGAGGTAGATGTCAACAAGACCATCCTGAGTCTTTGAACATTCTGCCGTCTTGACGAAAGGACTGGTCTTCAAGGTTTCTTCTATCATGCGGGCGTTCACCTCTTTGAGCGGTTCCCCCAGCGGATAGAGTTTCCTGGCTTCCAGTCGTTTCTTGATTTCCTTCGCATTCAGAAAGCCATTCGTCATCTCATCTTGAATGTTGATGTTCACCTTGGTGCATACCAACTTCGTTTCATCAGGTTTGTTAAACCTGGTGAAAGCGAATACCAGATAAGTACCGAGTACTAAATCCAGTGCGATGATGATGGTTTTCTTCCAATTGATATGCATTTATTTCTCTTCAAGTATTTTGGTAATTTGTGGAACATAGTTGTCCAAATCGCCAGCTCCTAAGATAACTAGAACATCGAAGTCTCGATTCTTTACCAGGTCAAGAACGTCTTCTTTGTGAATCATGCTCTTTTCTACACCTGGTTTCAGATTGTCATAGATAAGCTTGGAGGTTACTCCTGGAATAGGCTGCTCGCGAGCTGGATAGATGTCGCAGAGGATAACCTCGTCCAAGAGACTCAAACTGTTGGCGAAATCTTTATAGAAATCGCGGGTTCTAGTATACAAGTGAGGCTGGAAGATGGCTGTTATCTTACGGTCCTTGTATAACTCTCTGATACTCTTAGCACTCTGATATATCTCCTTTGGATGATGAGCATAATCAGACAGGAATACCAGTTTGTTGTTCTTGATCTTAAAGTCGAAACGGCGGTCAACTCCTCCGTAGGTCTTCATGCCGTTACGGAGTTCGTCGGCTGTACAACCATTCAACTGTGCCATTGCCATTGCTGCCACACCATTTGTGATGTTGATAGGCACAGGCTGTCCGAGTTCTACGCCCGTTACGTTCTCGATAGGAGAGATGAAATCAAAGGTGATACCTCCATTCTCTATCTTGATGTTCTCAGCGTGGAAGTCGCCCTCGTCCTGGCTGTATTCGTATATCTTGACACCGTCTTGTACGTGTTGCTTCATCTCCAGACCTTTGTGGATGATGAGTGCACCGCCCGGTTGGATCAGTTCAGTATAGTGACGGAAACTCTCCAGATAAGCCTCCTTGGTGCCGTAGATGTCGAGATGGTCTGGGTCTGTAGCCGTGATGACGCTCATCCATGGGCGCAACCAGTGGAAACTGCGGTCAAACTCATCTGCTTCAATGACAACATAGTCGCTCTTGTCGGAGAGGATATAGTTGGTGCCATAGTTCTTTGAGATACCTCCCAGGAAGGCATTACAGTCAATATGGCTTTGGTGCATGATATGAGCACACATGGTAGATGTTGATGTCTTTCCGTGTGTACCCGCTACGCACAGTCCCTTATGTGTACGGGTTAATGTACCCAGAACCTGAGCTCGCTTCTCGATGGTGAAGCCATTCTCATGGAAGAAAACCAGTTCCTTGTGTTCAGCAGGAATTGCCGGTGTGTAGACTACCAATGTTGTCTTGGCGTCCTTGCAGGCTTCTGGTATGAGGTCAACATTCTCCTCATAGTGGATAAGCATTCCCTCTTTCTCCAACTCATGAGTTAGATTGGATGGAGTCTTGTCATATCCGGCTACAACCAACTTCTTGCTGAGGAAGTATCTGGCGATGGCGCTCATTCCGATGCCGCCCGCTCCTACAAAATAAACTGCTTTAATATCTTTTATTTCCATTACTTTGTTGCTAATTTGATTACTTCGTCGGCGATGACGTCGGCAGAGTTCTTTAATCCTAATTTCTTGATATTCTCACAGAGCGAAGCAAGCTTAGCCTCGTCTTTTACCGTGTCAACTGCTTTCTTGAGCAATACCTCTGGTGCATCGGCATCCTTTACGTAGATGGCAGCATCTTTGTTGACTAATGCCATGGCGTTCTTGGTCTGGTGGTCTTCTGCCACATTAGGGCTTGGAACCAGGATAACCGGTTTGCCGATGAGGCAGAACTCGCTGATACTGCTGGCACCTGCGCGGCTGATAACCAGGTCGGCTGCCTTGTAAGCTGCACCCATGTCGCTGATGAAATCAGTAACCTTGAGCATTGGCAGCTCCTGACCTTTCAGTTGCTCCATGATGGCAGCATTATAGTATTTACCTGTTTGCCAGATAAACTGTACGCCGCTTTCTTTCACCAGGTCGAGGTGCTGGAGCACACTCTCGTTGATGGTTCTTGCGCCAAGGCTGCCACCTACGAGCAAGATGGTCTTCTTTTCAGGGTCGAGACCGAACTGCTTGCGTGCTTCTTCCTGGGTGATGGTAGTTTCCAATACATTCTGGCGAACAGGATTACCGGTCATGATAATCTTGTCTGCAGGGAAGAAACGCTCCATTCCTTCGTAAGCCACACAGATTTTTTCAGCCTTCTTGGCCAAGAGTTTATTGGTTACACCAGCGTATGAATTCTGCTCCTGGATGAGGCAAGGTATTCCTTTGCTGGCACAAACATTGAGAGTCGGCCCGCTAGCATAGCCACCTACACCCACAGCCGCCATAGGCTTGAAGTTTTTGATGATGCTCTTTGCCATGTGCTGGCTCTTCCATATCTTGAAGAGTACGGCGATATTCTTGAGCAGATGCTTTCTGTCGAAGCCGCAGATAGGCAAGCCCTTGATCTCATAACCCGCAGCAGGTACACGCTGCATTTCCATTCTGCCGAGTGCACCTACAAACAAAATCTTAGCATCAGGGCGCTTTGCCTTGATGGCATTTGCAATGGATACGGCAGGGAAGATGTGACCACCTGTGCCGCCTCCGCTTATGATAATTCTTAATTCATTATTCATATCCGTTCATGTTTATAACGCAAAGGTATAAAAAAATATCGATTTAACGGCATTTTCTGCCATTTTTTCACCTTAATTTATAAAACTCTTGTCAGGCAGCCACCATTTTGCTGTCGTCGAGCTCATTTTGAGGTATCTCTTTCTTCTTGGCTGTTCTACTGATACTCAGGATGATGCCCATGTACAGACAGTTGATGATGGTAGATGTACCACCTCTACTGATGAGTGGTAGTGGCTGTCCTGTAACAGGAGCCAAACCTACTGCTACTGCCATGTTGAAGAGTGCCTGGGTAACCAGCATGATGGCGAGTCCCATGCAGAGGAAGGCTGGAAAATTGTTCTCACACCTGTTGGCTATTCTGCCAGCTCTGAACAGGAGGATGATGTAGAGGAATGCAACCAGTGCGGCTCCCCATATACCCATCTCTTCGATGATGATGGCATAGATGAAGTCTGAGAACGCCTGTGAGAGAAAGTCTCTTTCTACTGAGTTTCCAGGCCCTTTGCCTACGATGTTGGAAGAGGCGATGGCGATGTTGGCATGTGCCACTTGGGCATCTTTGTCGAGATCGACATCCTGTGGGGCTACAGGTTTTGAGTTCATAAACTTGTCAATACGGGCTTTCCAGGTGTCGGCTCTATGGAACATCTTTTCTGCCATGTTAGGCTTGTTCTGTTCCTGCTCAACCTTCTCGGTCAGCGTATTTTCCGGTTTATTGCCCTCTTCGCCCTTGTCCTGTCCTACTATCATGATACCTGCAAAGGCTGTGACGATGACAATCATGCACAGTCCCACCAGCTTGCCAATCTGGTTCATCGGCACTCGTCCGATGAGCATCATGGCTAAGATTGTGATACTGAGGAGCATGGCTGTGGATAAGTTTTCCAGTCCGATGAGAATTACAAATGGAGCGGTTGCTACAAGTATAAACTTGAATGCCTTCCTGTTGGCTCCCTGAGTTGTTTGCATAGCACTAAGAATCTGAGCAACAGCCAGTACTACCGCTCCCTTCGCTATCTCAGAAGGCTGGAACTGTATGCCCATCAGGGAGAACCATCGGGAGGCTCCGTTGGTAGATTGACCGGTAGCCAAGACCAGGACGAGCAACAGTAATGAGATGCCCATCACGACGGGGGTAACAATCTTGAAGTACTTGCATTTCACCTTGAGCATGCAAATCATGGTGAACAGACCGCCTCCCAAGAGCAAGATGTGGCGGATGACAGGTGCCATGTAGTTTCCTGTCTTGTACGACAAGGAGCTGGAGGCAGAATATACCTCCACGATGCTTATCATACAGAGAAAGAAGAAGACCATCCAGATCACCTTGTCTCCCTTGAAAATATTACCAATGCTCTTGTTATTCATTTCTTTATAGTTCTATCTGTTCTATTTGTTGAAAACTGTTATTCTCCGATAGCTCTTGCCAGCGCCTTAAACTGCTCGCCTCTATCTTCCATGTTCTTGAAGAGGTCGAAACTTGCGCAGCATGGGCTGAGGAGTACGGTATCGCCCGGCTTTGCCAATTCCTGGCAGGCTGCCACGCAATCCTTCATGCTGTGAGTGTCGCGTACAGGGATGCCGAGTGAGTCAAAGTTGTCGTGCAACTTCTGGTTGTCGGCTCCGAGATATACGATACCTGCACATTTCTCCTTTACCAGGTCCTTGATCTGGTTATAGTCATTTCCCTTATCCTTACCGCCGATGATGAGGATGGTAGGGGTGGTCATACTCTCCAGCGCATACCAGCAGGCATCTACGTTGGTAGCCTTTGAATCGTTCACATAGTAAACACCCTGGAACTTGCCCACTTTCTCCAGACGGTGCTCTACACCAGGGAAGTCGCTCAAGCCTTTGTGCAGGGTCTCGTGGTCGATGCCTACGATGTTGCATGCCAGACCTGCAGCCAGACTGTTATAGATGTTGTGCTTGCCGCGTAGACTCATGTCTGCCTGTGGCATTTCGAAGTCTGAAGGGAAGTTGAGTTTGTATTTGCCGTCTTCAATAAAGCCAACGCACCCCTCCTCCTTGAACTCAGAGAATGGGCAGAGATGTGACTTGAGGTTGTACTTAGCCAGCTCCTTTGTAACGATAGGATCATCGTTCCAGAAGATGAAGCTGTCTTCTTCTGTCTGGTTCTGGGTAATGCGCATCTTGGCATCGGTATAGTTCTGCATCTTAAACTCATAGCGGTCCAGATGGTCTGGAGTGATGTTGAGCAGGATGGCTACATTGGCACGGAACTCATACATATTGTCGAGCTGGAAACTGCTCAGCTCGATGACGTAGTACTTATGAGGAGTTTCAGCCACCTGAAGGGCCAGACTCTTTCCGATGTTGCCTGCCAGACCTACATCATAGCCAGCCGACTTGATGATGTGGTAAATCAGCGAGGTAGTGGTTGTCTTACCGTTACTTCCCGTGATACAGATCATCTTGGCATCAGTATATCTGCCCGCAAATTCTATTTCGCTGATGATAGGTGTACCCTTAGCCATCAGTTTCTGTATCATAGGTGCTTCCTTAGGAATACCTGGACTCTTGATGACTTCATCTGCATCTAAAATCTTTTCTTCTGTATGGTGACCTTCTTCCCATTCGATGTTGTGGTCATCCATCAACTTCTTGTAGTTATCCTTGATCTTTGACATGTCTGAAACAAAGACCTCGAATCCCTCTTTCTTTGCCAGCACGGCTGCACCTGCGCCACTTTCGCCAGCTCCTAAAATTACAATTTTGCTCATTGTCTTATTCTCTATACTTGTCGGGCTGATAAGAGCCTGTATTTTATCTGATCTTCAATGTGATGATGGTCAATGCTGCCAGAATGATGGTTACAATCCAGAAACGGATGGTAATCTTTGATTCATGGAAGCAGTTGCGAGGCTTCTTCCACAGATACTTGCAGTCAGGATCCAGCTGACTGTCCTGTGTGCGGAAGTTGTCGTGGATAGGTGTGCGCTTGAAGATACGCTGCTTCACACCTCTCCGCTTTCCTATCTTGTAATAGTAAACCTGCATCATCACGCTGAGGCTTTCTACGAAGAAAATACCGCAGAGGATAGGCAGCATCAGCTCCTTGTGGATGATGATGGCACCTACTGCGATGATACCGCCGATGGTCAGCGAACCCGTATCGCCCATGAATACCTGGGCAGGGTAGGCGTTGTACCAGAGGAAACCGATGAGGGCTCCGATGAAGGCACAGAAGAATACTACCAGTTCCTCAGAACCAGGAATATACATGATATTGAGGTAGGCGGCAAACTCGATGTGCGACGACACATATGCAAGTATGCCTAGCGCCACACCTATGATGGCGGAGTTTCCGGCACACATTCCGTCCATACCATCGTTGAGGTTGGCACCGTTTGATACGGCTGTTACAACGAAGATGGTCATGATGACGAAAAGAATCCAGCCTGCTGCTACCTTGTACTTACCGCAGAAACTGGTGATGCTGGAATAGTCGAGGTTGTGTCCCTTGACGAATGGGATGGTGGTCTTCAGCGATTTTCTGGCTTCCGTACGATGCTTTACCACCGTTTCCTGTCCCTGTTGCTCGATGGCGAGGTTCTCGTTCATCTTTACATCAGGTGAAGACCAGAGTACCAGTCCTACGATCAGGCCGATGCCAATCTGTCCTATAATCTTATATTTGCCCTTCAATCCCTCCTTGTCGCGCTTGAATATCTTGATGAAGTCGTCCATTCCACCGAGAAAGCCGAGCCATACGGTGGTGATGATCATCAGGATCAGATAGATGTTGCGCAAACGTCCGAGTAACAGTACCGGTACGAGGATAGCCAGGATGATGATGACACCACCCATAGAAGGAACGCCAATCTTCTTGACACCGAACGGGTCGATGCTGGCATCGCGCTGTGTCTCTGTAATTTGCTTGCTCTTGAGATACTTGATGAATTTCTCGCCGAACCAGGCAGAGATTACCAATGATAAAATCAGCGCAAGCAGGGCACGGAATGAGATGTAGCCCCACATGTGAGAACCTGTGATGCCCCACTGTTCCAGAAATCTAAAGAGATAGTATAACATTTTTCTTTCTTTTCTTGATTGATTTTACTTCTGTGAAATTCCGAAGATGTCGCGAATCACCTCCTTATCGTCAAAGTGGTGCTTTACGCCCTTGATCTCCTGGTAATCTTCGTGTCCCTTACCGGCTACGAGAATCACGTCGCCCTTCTTTGCCAGCATGCAGGCTGTGCGGATGGCTTCCTTGCGGTCTACGATGCTGATTACCTTCTTCATCTGCTGGGCATTGAGTCCGGCAAGCATGTCGTTGATGATGTCCTGTGGCTCTTCGAAACGTGGGTTGTCGCTGGTGATGATTACCTTATCGCTCTGCTTTACAGCCTCCTGTGCCATCAATGGGCGCTTGCCCTTGTCACGGTTGCCACCGGCACCGCAAACGGTGATGACTTCTCCGCCCTTGCCTTCGAGCACTTCGTGGATGGCGTTCAATACGTTCTCCAGTGCATCTGGTGTATGGGCATAGTCTACAATGGCGGTATAACCTTCTGGCGACTGGATTGGTTCCAGTCTTCCGCTTACGCTGTGAAGGGTACTCATCACTACGAGTACATCCTCTGGCTTTTTGCCGAGCATAATGGCTGCACCATATACGGCGAGTAGGTTGCTCACGTTGAACTTACCGATGAACTGTACGCCCACTTCTCTGCCGTCAATCTCCAGATACATGCCGCCGAAGTGACACTCCAGAATCCTGGCTCTGAAGTCTGCCATGCTGCGGGTAGAGTAGGTTTTCACGGTAGCCTTGGTGTTCTGTACCATGATCATGCCGTTCTTGTCGTCGGCATTGGTAATGGCAAAGGCTGTCTTAGGCAGTCCGTCGAAGAAAGCCTTCTTGGCGTTACGGTAGTTCTCGAATGTCTTGTGGTAATCGAGGTGATCGCGGGTCAGGTTGGTGAACAAGCCTCCGGCAAACTGTAGGCCTCCGATACGCTTCTGTGCGATGGCGTGAGAAGAGCACTCCATGAAGGCATACTCGCAGCCTGCCTCTACCATCTTGCCCAGGAGCATGTTCAGTTCGATAGGGTCTGGGGTGGTATGGTCGGCAGGGATAGCCTCGCCCTCAATGTAGTTGCAGACGGTAGAGAGCAAGCCACACTTATGGCCGAACTTGCGGAACATATTATATAATAAGGTGGCAATGGTGGTCTTACCATTGGTACCTGTTACGCCTACCAGTTTGAGCTTTCTTGAAGGGTCGCCGTAGAAGAGGGTTGCTACCTTGCCGACAGCATCCTCGGTCGAAGCGACCTGAATGTAAGTTACGCCCTCAACTTTCTCTTCAGGCATGTCTTCGCACAAAACCGACTTTGCGCCCAGTTCCAATGCCTTTGGAATAAACTTGTGACCGTCAACCTGCGTTCCCTTCATGGCAACGAAGAGATGACCTTCCTTAATCTTGCGAGAGTCGATGTTTACTCCCGTAACCTCTACATCAGCATCGCCGATTATCTGAACCGGCTCGATGTTTTTGAGTAATTCTTGTAACTTCATATCCTGTTTCTGTTTTATATTCTATATATTTCTTTATCTACACCTTATTATATATAGGGTTTCAGATAACTGTTTCTGAGTTCTAATCAAGCACAATGCTGCATACGGCACCTTTCTTGATGACCGTTCCCGGTATCAGACTCTGCTTTACTACCTTTCCTCTACCTGTAATCTGGGTCTTGATGCCCCGGCTCTCCATATTGTAGATAGCGTCTCGGGCTCCCATTCCGGTAACGTCGGGTACGATTGTCTTGCCGTATTGCTTCTCCTTGATGAGCTTGATGCTGTGGTTACCCACGCGCTCTGCCTTGCCCCAGATAGGGTTGCCGCCGGCATAGCTGCCACTCCAGTTGGCATTGGTCTTGATGCCGAGGTGGCTGAGCACATAGTTGGCAGCAAGGATATTGCCTGCCTTTACGTCAGGAACGAAGACGGATGCTGAGTCGCGGGCGTCCTTTACGTCAACTTTCAGACTCTGCGCCATGATGCCTTCTGAAATCTCATGGAACACCTTACCGCACATCGTACCGCCCGAAGCAGGCAAACCGGATTTCTGTATGCAGACGATACAGCTGTAGCGTGGCGCATCGGCAGGGAAGTAGCCTGCGAAACTGATGAGATAGCTGGTTCCGCCACTCTTATATCCGCCGGCACCTTTTGAAATCTGGGCTGTACCGGTCTTTCCTGCCACTTTGAAGTTAGGTGAACCGGCTTTCTTTCCCAGTCCCACGCTTACCACCTGTTCCAGGATGGTTTGCAGTTCCTTGATGCTCTTCTCCTTGGCTATCTGCTGGCGCATCACTTCAGGAGGAAATTCCATGATGGTTTCTCCGTTCTTCATTACCTTGCTCACGAATCTTGGTCGCATCATCTTGCCGTTGTTGGCGATGGTGTTGTAGAAGGTGAGGGTAGAGATAGGCGGTATCTGGGTCTCATATCCGATACTCATCCATGGCAAACTGGTCTTTGCCCAGTTGTCATACTGTCCGTTCTTGTTTCTGTGCGGCATGCGGATTCTGGCTGGTGTTGCTCCCACCAGCGGAATCTTCAGGTCGTCGTGCAGACCGGTACGGTAGATACCCTTTACGAATTTCTCCGGGTTGTTGCGGTAATGGTCGTCTATGATGCGGCTCACACCGATGTTCGAACTGTACCACAGGGTCTGTGCGAGGGTCAGCATTCCGTATCCGCCTTTTCGCCAGTTGTGGTCTTTCATTTCTCTGCCGTACATCGGCCATATACCGCCACCGGTTTCTACATGATAGGTGGTGTCTACCACTCCGTCGTCCAGCGCTACGAGGATAGAGGCTGGCTTGAACACCGAACCTGGCTCCAGAAGGTCGCTCACGGCATGGTTGTGGATTTCTCTGTATTCGCCGTCGAAACATTTCTCCATGTTTACGATGGCCTTGATGTCGCCCGTAGGTACATCCATCACGATGGCTACACCCACATTGGCGTTGATTTCCTTCAGCTCGTCGATGAGTGAGCGTTCGGCAAGGTCTTGTATGCTCACATCGATGGTGGTCACGATATCGGCTCCGTCAATAGGAGGGGTATCGGTAATGTCGAGGAACTTGTTGCGCACCTTGCGGCGATGCACGATACCGTTGGTGCCTCGCAGGATGGAGTCGTAACTCAGCTCCAGACCGAAGCGGGCGGTATCCTTGGCGCCATACATGGCTCCGATGGTACGGCCTGCCAGCGAACCGTAAGTTCTGGTTCGGGCATTATATTCTTCCCAGTGGAAACCGCTCTGGTAGGGTTTCAGGCGGAATACAGGGATGTCCTTTATCTCGGTGAAGGTGTTATAGTCTACACGCTTCGGATAAACCGGCCAGTGGCGGCTCATCTTGGCGCGACCTTCGGTGAGGTGCTTCTTGAAATCAGACTCGCTCAGGTTCGGGAATATCTGGTGCAGGCAAAGACAGATGGAGTCTTGCTTGGCATCCCACAACGAGTCGTTTTCTGCATCTTTCAGCGCCTTGAAGTCCATGAAAACCTTAAACTCCGGCAGCGAACTTGCCATCAGCTGTCCTGTGCAGCTCAAGATGTTGCCTCGGTTTGGCTTTACGGTCACGGAATCCTTCTTCTGCCGTTCTGCCACCTTCATCCAGTAATCATGCTTGGCGGTCATGATGTAGAGCGCTTTACCCACTACGGCTATGGCGAAAATCGTCATGATGATGGCGATAGCGCTGTAGCGGGGCATTACTTTCTTATGATCAAATTTGCTGCTCATTCTTCGGGTACGTTTATGATGTATGGAGGTTGGGTAGCGATGTGCAGCACGCTGTCTTTGTTGTTTTTCAGCATGTCGAGCACATTACTTTCACGACTCTTCTCTGTTATCTGGCTGCTTGTAGACAGCGCTTTGTATTTGGTGTCTTGCAGTTCTTTCTGCAGTTTGTCCAACTCGATGATATCGTTCTGGATATTGTATCGGTTGGATATGTAGATAATGACAAAAAACACGATGAGGATAACGAGCCATATCTGCCGGCGTATGATTTGTGCGGTAAGAATGTCTCCACCCAGAATCTTTCGCAGCGTAAAGCTCGATGATCCTGAAGCCTCTTCCTCAATGGCTTGCTTGGCAATCACTTCCTTGAGCGAAGCCTGTGGAGCCTCCTGCTGCTGTGGCTCCTGCTGCGGAGTTTCCTGTTTCGGCGGTTCCTGTGATGCCTGTGCCTTTTCTTCGGCTATAGGCTTCTCACTGATGTTTATGTCTTTATCGTTTATCATTTCTTTTCTGCTATTCTTAGTTTGGCGCTTCTGCTCCTAGGGTTTCTTTCCTGCTCGTCGGCATCGGGAACGATTACCTTGTTGTTCACGAGTTTGAAAGGGGTTTCTATTCTTCCGAAGAAGTCCTGCTCTATCTTGCCTTCTGCATTGCCCGCTTTCATCATGTTCTTTACGATTCTGTCTTCCAGCGAGTGATAGGTGATGACGCTGAGCCTTCCTCCCGGTTTCAGAAGTTCCGTGGCTGAGCGGAGCATCTCTTTCAGGGCGTCCATCTCGTGGTTCACTTCTATGCGCAGCGCCTGGAAGAGCTTTGCCATGTCTTTCTTCTCGCGTTCCCGCTTGAAGAGGGGCTCTACGGCTGCCATGAAGTCTTTGGTGGTGAGGATGGGCTTCTCGGCTCTTGCCTTGACGAGTGCCGAGGCGATGCGGCGCGAGTTCTTCAGCTCACCATATAGGTAGAAGATGTCGGCAAGGGCACCTTCGTCATATTCGTTTACGATGTCGGCAGCAGTCTTGCCCGCACGCTTGTTCATGCGCATGTCGAGTGGGGAGTCGAAACGGAAGGAGAAACCGCGGGTCTCGTCATCGAAGTGATGGCTCGATACGCCCAGGTCGGCTAACAGTCCGTCGAGTCCGTCTACCCCGTAGTAGCGCATCCAGTTTTTCAGGAATCTGAAGTTGGAGCATACGAAGGTGAAGTTCTCGTTTGCCACCACGTTGCGTTCTGCATCGGCGTCCTGGTCGAAGCTGTACAGGTGCGCTCCCTCCGTCAGGCGCGACAGAATCTCTCTGGAATGTCCGCCGCCACCGAAGGTTACGTCTACATAGATGCCTCCTGGCTGTATGTTCAACCCGTCAACGCTCTCCTTGAGGAGCACCGGTACGTGATATGTTTCTGCTGTCTTTATCATATATCTTTTTGCTGTCTTATCGCGTAATAATATTGCGTGCGTACTTATTAGTGTATAAATTTGGGTTCAAAGGTACATAAAAATCTCCATATAGCCTTACATTTTCCCACAAAATTTATAAAACTTAATGAAAAAGTTGTTTTTGGTCAACTTCACCTTCCAGTTTCGGGCATCGCCTTTTTGCTCTCATCAAGTGTGATGTTTTTGCAAAAATACGTGCAAAATGGGCTCGATTTGTCGTGATAGTTTTAAAAAACTAATAAATTTTCGCTTTTTTGCTATTTTTTTGGAAAAAATGGCACGTATTTGAAAAAGTTGAGTTACTTTTGCACTAACTTATATAAGTTTTAGCAAACATGAGTGAATCAATAGAGAAAACGATAGACATAGATAAGATTCTTAAGAGCAAGATGGGAAGCAAGGTGAAATTCGTACCGCGCTTTCTGGTTTCCTGGCTCAAGAAGATTATTCACGAGGACGAGGTGAACAGGTTCTTGTGGGAGAGCCGTGCCCTTTCGGGTACTGAATGGCTCACCGAATGTGTGCGCTATCTGAAGATGGATGTTGAAATCGTAGGCTTGGAAAACCTGCCTGACAAGAACGACGGCAAACTCTATACCTTTGTTTCCAATCATCCTCTGGGCGGACAGGACGGCGTATGTCTCGGTTCCATCATCGGCAAGCACTATGATGGCAAGTTCCGCTATCTGGTGAATGATCTTCTGCTCAACTTGCCGGGTTTGAAACCTGTAAGTATCGGCATCAACAAGACGGGTCGCCAGAGCCGCGATTTCCCACGTATGGTGGAGGCGGGCTTCAAGAGTGACAACCACATGCTGATGTTTCCGGCTGGCTTGAACAGCCGCAAGCGCAAGGATGGAACCATCCACGACCTGCCTTGGAAGAAGACGTTTATCTCTAAGAGTGTAGAATATCAGCGCGATGTGGTGCCTATCCATTTCGGAGGGCGCAACTCTGAGCGTTTCTACCGCATCGCCCGATTTAGCGACAAGTATCTGCCGTTCAATCTCGCCATGCTGTTCCTGGTTGACGAGATGTACAGGAATGTGGGCAAGCATTTCCGCATCTCCATCGGCAAACCGATTCCTTGGCAGACTTTTGATAAGAGCAAGTCGGCTACAGAGTGGGCGCAGTATGTTGAAGACAGGGTTTATGAACTTTAATGGTTTGCAAAACCCGGGAACATTGTTTTATATTAACGAAATCGTAGAATCATAGCATATAAGAAGAGTAATATGGAAGAAGAAATCATCCAACCGATTGACCGTGAGCTCCTGAAAAGCGAGCTTACACCCGACAAGCAACTGAGAATGACCAATAAGAGCCATAACGAGATTTACGTCGTTACGGCAAATGATTCGCCTAATGTGCTGAAAGAGATTGGTCGACTTCGTGAAATCGCTTTCCGCGAAGCGGGAGGCGGAACGGGCAAATCTATGGATCTTGATGAGTTCGACTTTGGTGACAACTGTTACAAGCAGCTGATTGTCTGGAATCCTGAAGCCGATGAGATTATCGGCGGTTACCGTTATCTCCTGGGTAAGGACTGGGAGCTCGATGAGAAGGGACAGCCTAAGCTGGCAACCAGCCACATGTTCCATTTCTCCGACAAGTTCCTCAAGGAGTATATGCCTTATACCGTAGAGTTGGGCCGTTCCTTCGTTTCGCTCGAATATCAGAATGTGCGTACCAACACCAAGAGCATCTTTGCTCTCGACAATCTCTGGGATGGTTTGGGCGCCTTGACGGTTCTCTATCCGGAAGTAAAATATTTCTTCGGCAAGATGACGATGTATCCGTCTTACATCCGTCGTGGCCGCGACATGATTCTCTATTTCCTCAAGAAGCATTTTGATGACAAGGAGAACCTCGTAATCCCGATGAAACCGCTGAAATTGGATACTCCGGAGAGTGATTTGGCTGCTATCTTTACAGAAGATGACTTCAAGGCAGACTATCGCATCCTGAACCGTGAAGTTCGCAAGTTGGGTTATAATATCCCTCCTCTTGTTAATGCCTACATGAGTCTGAGTCCTACGATGAAGCTTTTCGGTACCGCCATCAACTATGGTTTTGGTGATGTGGAGGAGACTGGTATCCTTATCGCCATCGATGAGATTCTCGAAGAGAAGCGAGTTCGCCACATCAATAGTTTTATTAAGGAACATCCTGAGGCTCTGAAGATTACAAGCGGAGCCAATAATTTGATTTATAAGGAAAAAGAAATTTAATTCAAGTTTCGCATGTAAGCTTCACACGCCCCAGGCTTCAGAACACCATCATGTCCCCCACACGCCCAAGGCTTCAGAACACCATCATGTTCCCACACGCCCTGAAAGGGCAGAAGCTCCTAGCCCAGGGCAACGCCCTGGGTATTATGATATACAAACCAACGCCCTGTAAGGGCAAAAGCTTTAAAACTCCAAGGTAAACATAAGGCTTTTGCCCTTACAGGGCGCTACCTTATACAATAGGCAGACTGATTCCGTTGATCTTCTGATAGATGTCGAGTGCATAGATGTCGGTCATGCCGCTGATATAATCAATTACCGCCATGATGCGCTCCTCCAGATTCTCGTTCTCTATATCGTACTGGCTGCTTACCCGGCGCAAGAGTTGCTTGGAGTAGAAGCGCGATGGGTTGACGGCTGCTTCGATGAATACCTCCATCAGAGTTGCCATGATTTTATAACCCGACAGTTCTATGTCGAGTACCGGCTTGCTTTGGTAAATCTTAGAGTAGGAGATCTTCTCACATTCCTTGTATGCCTTTTTCTGGCGCTCGGAAATATGGTCGATGAGACTGCCCTCGAAAGTTCCGGCAAGAATTTCCTCCTCGTGAGCCAGGAAGGCTGCCACACATTCGTTCTCCAGTTTGCCGATGACGCTGGCTCTCATGTAAACCACTTTCTCGTTTTCGTCAGTCAGTTCTTCGTCGATGATGCGCTGGCGTATCTTCTGCTGGATATCTTCATCGAAGAAACTCAGCAGCAAGTGCTCCGTCTCGGCAAAGGAAAGAATCTTGAGCTTATGGGAGTCTTCGATGTCCATGATTTCGTAGCAGATATCGTCGGCAGCTTCTACCATATATACAAGTGGATGGCGGGCGTATTTGAGAGGCTCACCCGGTGCAGATTTGCAAAAAATGCCCAATTCATCGGCAATTTTCCTGTAAGATTCCGCTTCGGAAGCAAAGAAACCGAATTTGCCGTGGTTGCCGGCAAGACAGCTTGCAAACGGGTATTTCACGATGGAAGCAAGCATGGAATAGGTCATCACGAAACCACCCTGACGGCGCCCCTTGAACCGGTGGGTCAGGATTCTGAAGGCATTTGCGTTGCCTTCGAAATGCGTAATATCATCCCAAAAGTCCGATGAAACCATTGATTTTATCTTCTGACCCGGTCCTTCAGAGAAGAAAGTCTGGATGGCTTTCTCGCCGGAATGACCGAAAGGCGGATTGCCCAAATCATGTGCCAGACAGGCTGCACTTACGATGGTACCTATCTCCTCGACGAGCGTATCCTTCAGTTCAGGCCGCTTCTGTATGACGTGTCGGGAAATGTCGTTACCTATCGACATGCCCACACTCGCCACCTCCAGACTGTGGGTGAGGCGGTTGTGAACGAAGATGCTGCCCGGCAAAGGGAAAACCTGCGTCTTGTTCTGCAGGCGGCGGAATGCCGATGAAAAGATAAGACGGTCGTAATCGCGCTTGAATTCAGAGCGATCATCATGGCGCTCGGCATGCTTATGCTCCTGTCCGAAACGCTTGTTGGATATCAGTTGTTTCCATTCCATATTGTTGTATTACTTGATTCTGTAGCGCAAAAATACACTAAAGTAAGCACAAATCAAAATAAAATATGATAAATTACATGTTTTTATCCTCAAAAATTCATTTATTCCATCAAAATTGCTTATTTTTGCAGATTATTAAACTCAGACACAGATAAAAAAGAAGAAGTCATGATAAAAGTACAGATTATCAACAAGGGGCATCAGCCTCTACCTGCGTTTGCCACACCTCAGAGTGCCGGCATGGATTTGCGTGCAAACATCGATGAGGCAATCGTGCTTCATCCTATGGAGCGACGACTGGTGCCAACCGGTCTTTATATGGCTTTGCCTGCAGGTTATGAAGCGCAGATCCGTCCTCGCAGCGGTTTGGCTTTGAAGCATGGCATTACCGTATTGAATACGCCGGGAACCATCGATGCCGATTATCGCGGCGAAATCATGGTTCTGCTCATCAATTTCTCTACAGAGGATTTCGTTATCAACGATGGCGAGCGTATAGCCCAGATGGTGCTGGCTAAGCACGAACAATGCGATTTCATCGAGGTTAATGAGCTCGATGAAACCGAACGTGGAGCCGGCGGATACGGTCATACGGGTGTAAAATAACAGATTATTAAAGATAGAATAGAAAAGATAGAATAGAAAGGATTAGAATCGTGAAGATGAATCTTAGAAATATCAGTTGGGCAATGGGGCTGGTCTTGCTGGGCTCGGTAGCCATGCCGTCGCTTGCCCGTAAGAAGAAGGTGCAGCCGGTTCAGAAGCCGGCGGTTCAGGAGGACCATCTCTCTCCGAACGACCGCCAGCGCTATAACTATTTCTTCCTGGAGGGAGCGCGCCAGCAGGCTGCCGGCAATTATTCGGCGGCTTTCGACCTCTTTGAGCATGCCCGGAAGATTGACCCGAAGGCGGCTGAAACCTATTTCTATGAGTCGCTTTTCTATTCTCAGCTCAAGCAGGATTCCCTGGCACTTGCCTATATGCAGAAGGCAATAGAACTGGATCCGGAAAACCAGACCTATGTAGAGCAGTTGGGCAGATATTATATAGGTAGCCAGAAATATGATCTTGCCATCGATGCCTATGAGAATCTGTATGCCAAAAACCACGATAATACCGATGCCCTCCGCATCCTGGTTCAGCTCTATTCCCAGAATAAGGATTATAAATCAGTACTCAAAACCATTTCGCGTCTTGAGGTGGAAGAAGGTGAAAGCGAACAGTTCACCCTCTCTAAAATGAGAGTTTATGAACTGATGAACGACAAGAAGGCTGCCTGTCAGGAACTGAAGTCGCTGGTAGACCAGCATCCGCTGGATATGCAGTACAAGACAATGCTGGGCAACTGGCTCGTACAGCACGACCGCCAGAAGGAAGCTTACAAGTGCTTTACCGATGTGCTGAAGGAAGAGCCTGACAATTCCTATGCCCAGATGTCGCTTTACGACTATTATAATGCCACCCATCAGGAGCAGCTTGCCGGGCAGATGCTCGATAAGATATTGATGAGTCCGAAATCGGATCTGGAGACCAAGGTGATGATGTACCGCTCTTTCATCCAGAAGAACGAGAGCGAAGGTGGCGATTCTACCAAGGTGATTGCGCTGTTTGACAAGGCGCTCAACGTGGCTCATCCGTCAGCCGATGTGGCAGAGATGAAAGCTGCTTATATGAGTTTGAAGAAGATGCCGGCCGACTCTGTTTGCCGTGCCTTCGAAAAGGTGCTTACCATAGCTCCGGATAACGTGAATGCCAGAATGCAACTCGTACAGATGCTCTGGAACGAGAAGAAATATGACCTGGTTTCCCTGCAATGTAAGGCGGCTCAGGAGTATAATCCCGAAGAAATGGTGTTCTATTACTTCGGTGGAATGGCGTATTATCAGAAAGATAAGGAAGACGAGGCGCTCCGTGAGTTCCGTCTCGGATTGGCGCAGGTGAATGCACAGTCGCCGGCTGACCTGGTTTCTGACCTCTATGCCGTAACCGGCGATATCCTTCATAAGAAAGGTGAAGAGCAGGAAGCCTTTGCGGCTTACGACTCCTGCCTGCAATGGAAAGATGATAACGTGATGGCGCTGAACAACTATGCCTACTATCTGAGCGAGAAGGGTGTTGACCTGCATAAGGCTGAGTCGATGAGCTACAAGACCATCAAGGCAGAGCCGAACAACGGTACTTATCTGGATACCTATGCTTGGATTCTCTTTATGGAAGAACGCTATGCTGATGCCAAGACCTATATAGACCAGGCACTCAAAAACCGCGATTCCACCGCTGATAACAGTACGGTTATTGAACATGCCGGAGATATCTATTATATGAATGGTATGGCCGATGAATCCGTAGATTTCTGGAAGAAAGCCTATACCGGAGAGAACCAGACAGAGGTGCTGGCATGGAAGATTAAGAACAGACAATATATTACCGGAGAAGAACTGAAGAAGCGTAATGCGTCCAAGCAGAAACCTGCAGCTAAGCAGAAGTCAGTTAGAAAAGGTAAGAAGAAATAAACGGAAAGTAGAAAAATCAGGAAAGATGAAATATACAATGAAGAAGAATAAGATGATGCTGCTTGCCGCAGCCTGCAGCATCCTGCTCCTCGGTTCTTGCGGAACCAGCAAGAATGTACAGGGCTCTGGCTCCACATCAGCCAGTCATCAGAAAGAGAATGCCACCAAGGGTTCTGGCTCCCGTCAGAGTGAGACGCTCAGGAAGTTGGCTTTCGTACAGAAGGTTTCAGACAATCAGGTGTATACCAGGAATATTGTAGGCAACATGTCGTTTACGCTCCAGGCTGGTGATAAGGACATTACTGTGCCGGGCAAACTGAGCATGCGTAAGGATGAAATCATCCGCATCCAGCTCTTTATTCCTATCTTGGGTACAGAGGTAGGCCGTCTGGAGTTTACTCCCGACCATGTACTTATCATCGACCGTCTGCACAAGGAATATATCAAGGCAGATTATACCCAGGTAGACTTCCTCAAGAAGCAGGGCATCTCCTTCTATTCTCTGCAGGCTCTCTTCTGGAACCAGCTGCTCCTGCCGGGCGAAAGGACTGTGAAGGAATCAGACCTGAAGAAGTTTGATGCCAGACTGGATGTGGCAGGAGATGCTGTGCCGGTTAGTTTCAGGAACGGCAATATGACCTATGCCTGGACAGCCAACCGCACTACCGGCCGTATTACAGCAGCAGATGTTGTCTATAAGAGTGCGCAGAACGGTACCTCCAATCTCCACGTCGACTACGGCAACTTCAAGAGTGTAGGCGTCAAGATGTTCCCTGCCTCCCTGAATCTGGCGATGACCACTACTGCTACCAGAAAAAAGCAGGAGGCTAAGATCAGTCTGCAATTGAATCAGGTGAAGACCGACAGCAAATGGAGCACTCAGACCGAGATTTCGGGCAAATACAAGCAGATTTCTCCAACAGATGTGCTCAGCAAGATATTGAGTATGTAGATGCTCATCAAGAGTTTGAAATTATAGAACATGGGTTTTTAATATAAGAAATGAAGCGAATCTTATTATTCATCATGGCAATCACCTTCTCGCTCGCACCTTTTGCGCAGAAGCATTCTGCCCAGAAGAAGCCGGTGAGAAAGACTGCCGTAACTGCGAAAAAGAAGGCTGCTACTCCTGCCAGAAAGACGAACAGCAGAAGTCATGCCGCCAGAAAGACATACAAACCAGCTGCGCCAACCAGAGCAGAACGCAGGGCTGCAACCTATAGCAATGCCTCTATCCGGGGTTTGCAGGGACAGCGCGCTTCTATCCGGAAGAAGATCAGAGAACAGGAGCAGGCTTTGCAGAGAAATAAGGCGGATGTGAAGAAACGTCTTGAAGACCTGATGGCGCTGAACGGAGAGATAGACCAGCGCCAGAAGAAGATTGACGGTATCCAGAAGGATATCCATCATATTGACGGCAATATCGGCATTCTGCAGGCACAGTTGAAAACGCTTCAGCAACAGTTGCAGGACCGTAAGAACAAGTATATCCGTTCCATGCGCTATATGAGCCGTCATCATACGGTTCAGGACAAGCTGATGTTCATCTTCAGTGCCAAGAATCTGACACAGATGTATCGCCGCCTTTCCTTCATCCGCCAGTATTCTTCCTATCAGAAGGTGCAGGGCGAGGCTGTAAAGGCTAAGCAGAAGCAGGTGAACGAGAAGCACCAGCAGTTGCAGCATGTAAAGGGACATAAGAACACCTTATTATATAAGGGTAAGCAGGAGAAGACGGTATTGGAAGGTAAGCAGACCCAGCAGCAGGAAATGGTGCAGGGACTGCAGAAACAGCAGAAGACCATTCAGGCTGTCATCGCCGACCAGCGTAAGAAAGATGCGGCAATCAACGCTCAGATTGACCGCTTGATTGCTCAGGAAGTAGCCAAGGCTCGTGCCCGTGCTGCTGCCGAGGCTAAGAAGAAGGCCGCTGCCGCTGCTGCCGCCAAGAAACGTGCCGAGGAACTGGCTCGCAAGAAAGCTGCTGCCGAGGCTGCTGCCAGGGAGAATGCCCGTCGTATAGCCGAAGCCAAGGCGCGTGAGGCTGCTGCCGAAGCTGCCCGCAGAAAGGCTGCCGAAGAAGCAAGACTGGCTGCCGAGGCTGCAAGAAAGGCTCAGGAGGAGGCTGCTGCCCAGGCTGCTGCTCAGGCGAAGGCTAAAGCGCAGGCTAGGGCGCGTGCTGCTGCCGAGGCTGCCAAGCGTGCCGCCGCAGAGCAGGCTGCCCGTGAGGCTGCTGCCGAACAGGCTGCAAGAAAGGCGGAAGCTGAAAGACAGGCTGCCGAGTTGAAGGCGAAGATGGATGCGGAACGCAGTACCCGTGAGATTGCCGCTGCCAAGAAGGAGGCACAGGAGGCTTCTACCTTGAGTTCGGTAGACCGCATGCTGAGCGGTGGATTCGAGGCTAACCGTGGTAGATTGCCGATGCCTATCAGTGGCAGTTACCGTGTGGTGAGTCATTTCGGTCAGTATAATGTAGAAGGCTTGAAGGGTGTAACGCTCGACAATAAGGGTATCAACATCCAGGGCAAGCCGGGTTGTGTGGCTCGCAGCATCTACGATGGTGAGGTGAGTGCTGTCTTCGGTTATGGTGGCATGTGGAACGTGCTGGTCCGTCATGGTGCCTACATCTCTGTTTACTGTAATCTGAAATCGGTCAGCGTTCATAAGGGTCAGAAGGTACGTACCCGTCAGGCATTGGGTAGTGTTGGCTCTGAAAACATCCTCCAGTTCCAGCTTCGCAAGGAGACTGCCAAGCTCAATCCGGAGGCTTGGCTGAGCAGATAATGTATGAATAGTTGCAGCCGGTAATGTATGGATAGTTGCAGCACGCCCTGCAAGTTTTCCCCCACACGCCCTGAAAGGGCAGAAGCTCCTAGCCCAGGGCATCGCCCTGGGTAATAACGGACGCAAACCTGTCGCCCTGTAAGGGCAAAAGCTTTAAAATACCTGGCAATATACAAAGCTTTTGCCCTTACAGGGCGCCTTGCTGATTGCTATTATACCCAGGGCGTTGCCCTGGGCTAGGAGCTTCTGCCCTTTCAGGGCGTGCTGCTTCTGGGCTTTTGGGCCTTCAGGGCGTGCTGCTTCTGGGGCTTTTGGGTCTTCAGCCCGTAAACCACTTGCGAAACTTGAATAAATGATAGAAATGAAACCTCCAATCAATAGGTTTGATTGGAGGTTTTTTAATTGCTTACTAAAGAGGTAGTTACTGGCATTTTTTTTGTGATGTAACAAAAATGTTATCTTGTAACTACTCAGCACCCCTATGGGCATGAGTAATCGTCTTACTGTTGTACTACAGCAAGAATTGCATTGAATTTAGAATTTCCGTTCTTCATAGCAGTTTCAGCAATGGAGTGCAACTTGGCAAAATCATCGGCACCGCTGTCTGTTCGGAAGCAACCGCTGACTTTCTGCTTTATCTTATGTATCATTTAATTTTTATTAAATATTGCTTTAGACCTAGTCCAACTTTTTATTGTACTTTTGCACCCGGAATTTTGAAATGTATATGATAATTAGATAAGAAAAAATATGAAGCATTCATGAAAAGATGTAAAAGATGTATAGAACTATTCTTATACTGTTGGCTCCTTATCATTTCGCTTACTTCTTGCGTTTATGATGACTATTCCAGTTGTCCGCCAAAGGATGGCCGTAGATTGGTGCGGATTAATGTAGATTGGCGTTTGTTTGATAAAGAGGTGCCTACAGGTATGACGGTCATGGTGTTTCCCTGGTCAGGTGGTGCTCCGCATACTGCCTTGACTAATGATATAACACATGCCGACTTTTTCTTGGAACCTGGAAAATATCATGTACTGGTATTCAACCAGAGTACGACCGAGTTTGGTACACTCGAATTTCAGGGAATGGACTCTTACGAGACGGCGCGAGCTCTGGTACTGCATACAACATCGCGCTGGTACTCACGTGGAGATAATGAACTGATAGGGGTTGAGCCCGAGTGGCTTGCCTCTGATAAACTCGATGAATTCGATGTTTCTGGAGACTATTCTGAGGCTACTTTAACGCCAAGGAATGTGCTTTCGCATATCCGGGTCAACGTGAAAGTTCCAGGTATAGGAAACCTGTATTCTGCGAGAGGATCCTTAACTGGTATTTCAGATGGATTTTTGCTGGGACAGGGGAAGCCGCTTCAGAGTAGTAAGGTGACTTATCTTCTGGAGTCCTGGACGAAAACGATAGATAAGAATGATGCAACACTAGGAACGTTGACGACATCGTTTAAATGTTTTGGCCTACCAGAAACTGCCCATCCTGATGCCGAAAACAATAAGCTGTCTTTTTCAGCTTTGTTGATAGACAAAAAGACGCAGGTAGATTATCAGTTTGCGGTAGGAGATAAGTTTCAGGAAGATGAAAATTCATCGGAGTTAGGTTATTTTTCTTCTCTCCATGTTGATGTTGAGTTGCCGAACCCTTTACCTGATGTGAAGCCTTCGGAAGGAAGTTCTGGCGGTTTTGACGTCACGGTCAAGGATTGGGGTAAACCTGAGGATATTGATATGGAACTGTAGAAATAGTAAAAGAGTAATAATAGATTAGTTTAATTTAAAAATCAAACCGATATGGATAAGAAATTTTTTATTGGTATTGCTGCAATGGCAGCGTTGACATTGGTAAGTTGTTCAAGCGATGACTTGGATAGTTTTTCAGACAATTCTTCTAAGAATGAGGCTATCAGCTTTGATGGCTATTTGGGAAGAAGTGCAGTTGCTGTAAATGGTTCACGTGGGGGGGTGGAGACGGCGAATACGCTTCAGACTAAAGGTTTTGGTGTGTTTAGTAAGTATACCCCTACTGAGGGTACGGCTTCTTTTCCTGATTTCGCCAATCAGCAGGTAACTTATAAATATTCAAAGTGGACATATTCTCCTATTAAGTATTGGCCAACAACAAATGGTCATATTGATTTCTATGCGTATGCTCCTTATGATAGTAAACAAAAATTGATCGAAAATTCTAAACTTGAATTCAACGTTAATCCAACAGTTACAGAGCAGGAAGATTTGTTGTGGTCTAGAGTTAATGCTCAGATAAAGACACCGATCACTAGTACAAACAATAAAGTGAAATTCCAATTTGCTCATGCTTTGTCTAGACTTGGTTATTCTATAAAGTTACATGAAACATATCCTTCTGCAACTTTTACATTGAATAAGATTACATTGGCAGGATCTCCTGATGGAAAAACGAATGCTTTCTATACAAAGGGTATCATAGATTTGTCTAAGGTAAAAGATGAACCAACAGGTGATGTACCAACAGGTCTTTGGAATACATCATTATCTGATAAGCGGAATTTTGATTGGGTCTCTGGAGGATCTATTAAGGTAGAAAGTACAGATCCAAAACATCCTCAATCAAATGATCCTAATAATTATTTGTTTGTAATTCCACAGGATTTTAAAGAAAAAACAACAGAAAATCCAGATGTAGATGAACTTTATATTATCGTACAGTACACTATAAAGTATAATGGTGGTGGAGAGCAAACAAATACGGTTTATAAGCAAATTAAAAAGGATTTTAAGCAGGGTAAGGCATATATGCTTAACTTGACCATTGGTCTTCCAATCGAATTCGATGTTGATGTTACTAATGGTGTTGACGATTGGGGAGCAGATGAAGGTATCAATATCGGTTCCGATGGCAATCTTTGGGATGGTATCGAATAAAAATAATGAATTTAATAAATTATCATAAGATGAAGTTTCTTCGTTTAGCCTTTTATGTTTTGATAGCACAGCTGGTATTATCTGGCTGTGCCGGCGAAGGTGTGGAAGAAACTTCATCTTCTTCATCTTCTGAAATCAACTTTGATGCTTATGTGGGTCGGAATGCTTCAAGCCGTTCTGAAGTAGTCGATATAAAGTTTCTCCAAGGGAGTGTATGGAACGCCGGATTTGGTGTCTTTGCAAGATACAACCATACTGATGGGAAGACAATCACATCTCTGATGGATACAGAACACGTAACCTGGAGAGGAGATCATTGGGGATATGACCATATCCGATTTTGGCCAAGTGCAGGAACTGTGGATTTCTATGCCTTTGCGCCTTATAGTCCACAAGTAAGAATGGGCAGCCTACCTTCTGATTTGGCCGGCAAAGCTGATATTAATAGTCCAAATACTTATATAGATTTTCCTTCTAACATGTCTCCTGTAGATTTGGTATGGGCCAATCAACCAGATCAAACAGCACCAAAATCTCCTAATAGTAAAGTGAAATTTAAATTTAAGCATGCTTTGGTTCGTTTGGGCTTTGATATCACAGCTAATCAGAAATTAGAGGAAAAGGGGGCAGTTATAACAGTTGATAAGGTGATTCTATATGGCGCCAATGAAACTTCAGGCATCTTTCTTATGGGGGGCCATCTGAATCTTAAAACGGGAGATTGGATTCCCTACGATAATAATGGTATTAGATGGTTTTATACTTGGACACCAACTGGCAAAGTAGATGGCAAAGATGAAACACTAGAAGAACAACAAAAAAAAGGTCCCATATATAAGTTAAGTGCACCTCAGTTAGACTATAACACTCCTAGTATAGCAAATGAGAAGGATTCTTATATCTTTATAATCCCTCAGCCGATGCCCGCAAACTTTAATCTAAAGATAACTTATAAGGTAAGGCAGGGAAATTTTGTGGAAGATGTGACGGTATATAAAGATCTGCGAAAAGTTCTTCCAGAAGATCCGTTTGGTGTAGGAGGAAAAGCGTATACCTTTCATTTTAAACTTTCACTTGATCCTGTCAAGTTTGACGTAAAGACTACTGTCGGGAATTGGATTGGGGATGAGGTGAAAGATGAAATAACGATTTAATAAGGATAATCGGGAATATGAAGCGGAATATTTATAGTTATAGTAAGTTATGGATGATTCTCTTTGTCTTGATGGGTACAGCCTGTACCAATCAAGTGGAGGATGCTATTCCTGTATCTGGTCAGCCTATCGAGTTTTCTGTGCAATCTGATTGGAAGGAAATTCCCAATACTCGCTCGAATGATAAAACGCAATTTATCGGAGGTGACGAGATTCAGATTTTCGGTTTTCATAAACCTTCTAAAGATGCGGTTGAGAATGTTCAGTTTATGTATCAGGAAGGCGATCCGACGACAGGTCAGAAAGTAACCTATGATAATGGGAACTGGAATTATTCACCCAAGCGTTTCTGGCCTAAAAAGGGAGTGCTAGATTTTTTTGCCAGTTATCCATACAACTCTGTTCACTATGACGTAGGAAATAAGAGGATGACTTATAACAATAATTTGACACAAGATCTGTTGTATGGCTTAGCTACCAATCGTGATTGTGCAAGTAAAGATATCGTAGGGATCTGGATGGTGCATGCCTTGGCTAAGGTGAGAATTATTTTAGACAAGTCGTCTTTGGGTAATATCGGACAAGTTACAGTCTGGGGTTACAAAACTGGCCATTTCTCTCCAATTAACAATGGAATCCCTGCTTGGGAAATTGATGATTTTAACACGCATATTTATGCTACCTTTCATAAATTTGCAGGCGAAGGATACGAAAAAGACGAAGAACTGTTTAATGAGAATTCTGTTACTGTATTTATCTTGCCGGAAAAGATTACGGGACTCCAGATGTGGGATTATGGTGGTAACCCGATTGATGCTTCTGAAGAAATAAAGGATTTTAAGTTTGAAGCAGGAAAGGTATATAATCTCAAGATATCAAAATCAACAGGAGTACGGAAGAAAAATACAAATAGCCGTTCTATAGCAATGTCTGTTCGTTGTGTTTCGGAATAGCGAAGAAATATCGACCTGTACGGTTGAAATTACCCAATACGCCCTGAACCAACGGTCACCGGCCGAAGGGAAAGTCACATCCAATACGCCCTGAAAGGGCAGAAGCTCCTAGCCCAGGGCATCGCCCTGGGTTATTACAGACGCAAACTTGTCGCCCTGTAAGGGCAAAAGCTTTAAAATACCTGGCAGTATACAAAGCTTTTGCCCTTACAGGGCGTCTTTGTTTTTTGCCAACATTACCTAGGGCGCTGCCCTGGGCTAGGGGCTTTTGCCCTTTCAGGGCGTGCTGCTTGCGTTTAGCCTGCGTTCTGCTTCTTCTCTTTCCTTCGGCCGGTGACCGTTGGTTCAGGGCGTCTTGCTGATTGCTATTATGCCCCCGGCTCGCCCAGGTATTCGAAGATGGTGGATACCTGGCGGGGAGGGAAATACTGGCTATGCTCCTGGTAGCCTAAACGTTGCAGCTCGTTCCAGAGGGGCTCACAACGCTTAATCCATCCCATGATATGACGGCGCGCTGTCGCCCCGTCGGTTGTGTCGGGAAAGTAGAGCAGACCCAGCTCGGTCTTGCTGTACATACGTTGGGGATAATTCATAAGCTTTATATTTTTTACAATCCTTCTACACCATGATCCTTAAAGAAACCTATCATCGCTGTGGTCATATAGCCACCCATGTTCATCTTCTTGTTCGAACGCCTGCAGTTGGCTATGTAATAATCCTTTCGCAGGAAGAAGTCCTCCAGGTCGCCAATCATATCTAACCTGAGATAGCTGCTCAGCTGGTCAGCCTTCTTCTCGCTCACATCATAATTGCATTGCAGCCGGAGTTTCAGTTTGCTCCGCTGCCCTCTCAGTTCGCTGCTCACTTCTGCACCCTCCGCAGTTTCGCCAGAAGTGCGACGGTCGTGCAGGGTAAAGGTGATGTGTTCGGGCAGGTGATGCTTCTCTTTTTTACCCTCCTCCAGAAAGAAAGGCTTATTTGCCCTGGTAGTCATTGAGCACTCAAATGAGGTCAACAAACGATGCACTTCCGTTTACCAACTGATGTGGCTGCGTCGGGTTACAGATATGGCTGCGTCGGGTTAAGGATTCGACTGCGTTGGGTTAAGGATTCGACTGCATCGGGTTACGCAGACGGCTGCATCAGGTTAAGGATTCGACTGAACTGGGTTACGCAGACGGCTGTACTCGCTGATTGAGTCACTTGAGTCGTCTGATTGAGCCACTTGAATAAGCTGATTGAGCCACTTGAGTAAGCTGACTGCATACTCCGATTTTATTTAACAAGTTAGGGCGCATCCTATCCGGATGCGCCCTTTTTCTTTGTCGTCATATTTCTTTCATTCAACACTCAACATTAAACATTCACCATTAAACTATCCCAATACAACATTGGCAGGAACGCCGAGGTTGTGGTATATGTTTCTTGCAACATCAAAATTAATTGCACGACGTCCATGGAGAATATCACTTAATGCGGTTGTTGACACGCCTATAGCTTTTGCAGCCTCCTTTTGCTTGTAGCCTTTTTGGCGAAAAGCAACTTTGATGGCAGCTATGAGTGAAGGCTTAACTCGCCATGGATGGGGATCAACTTCGCATTCCCAATCGTAAGCAGCTTCGCTGAGGACCTTTAATTCTTCCTTTTCTACTTCGCTGAGAAAGTCCATGCCGCCCAATTGGGTGCCCTTTGCAAGCAGAGCCTCCATTCGCTCTTCAATTTCATTATATGTTTTTTCGTCTTTAATAGTCATAGTTATATATTTTTGATATCCTTAATCTTGTCATATTCAGCATGAGTTCCAACAAATCTAATATGTAGAAATCCTTGAAAGAACACAACGATAGTTACAAGCCTAAATTTATTGCCTGATATGTTGAAGACATATCTGTCATTCCCGACATAATCTGCCGAAGGAAATGCTTGCTTCAATTCTGCATGGCTTTTCCATTCTGTCTTTTCAACAAACTCTGCCCAGCGCATGAGCGGATCTGCTGCATCAGGATGTTTCCTTGCAAAATCTTTCAGCAATTTGAACTTTAATATCTTCATAATCGTTTATTTTTGCTGCAAAAATAGCGAAAAGTTCTCGATACAGAGAACTTTTCGCAAGAAAAGAAATAAATGTTTGCAATATTTAACTTATATGTACAGAAATCTCTTGCAGATATGAAAATAAAACCGTAACTTTGCGCTATAGAATTTTAAAACAGATGGTTATGAAGTACTTAGACCCTAAGGCAGACCTTACGTTCAAGAAGATATTCGGCAATCATCCTAAAAGACTGATCAGCCTTCTGAACGCCCTCCTGCCACTCAGCGAAGAAGAGCAGATACACGAGATAAAGTATCTGCCTACAGAACTTGTGCCTCAGCTCGAAGGGGGCAAGAACACCATAGTGGATGTACTCTGCACAGATGTCAGAGGCAGGAAGTTCTGCGTGGAAATGCAGATGGAATGGTCTGACGCTTTCCAGCAGCGAGTACTGTTCAATGCATCCAAGCTCTATGTGAGTCAGGCAAAAAAGGGAGGCAAATACAGCGAACTGCAACCAGTGTATTCTCTCAACCTGATAAATGATATCTTTGCGCATGATACTCCGGATTTCATCCACAACTACCGCATCGTGCACGATAAGGACAGCAATAAGGTCATCGAGGGCTTGCATTTCACCTTCATTGAACTCCCTAAGTTCACTCCTCATTCCATTGCCGATAAGCGCATGATGGTATTGTGGCTCCGTTTCCTCACAGAAATAAATTCCAATACGAAGGATATTCCTGCCGACCTGCTTAATGACCCAGAGATTGGAAAAGCCGTAGAAGATCTTGAAGTTTCCGGCTTTACAGATGCCGAGCTCCGTGCCTATGATAAATTCTGGGATTCGGTAAGTGTTGAAAGAACCCTTCTGGATGACAGATATCAGAAAGGAATGGAAGAAGGTATGGAAAAAGGCATAGAGAAAGGCATGGAGAAAGGCAGAGCTGAAGGCATAGAAGAAGGTATGAACCAGCGAAGCCTTGAAATTGCTAGGAAAATGCTGGCAAAGGGTATGGATGAAGCGTCTATCATGGATATGACGGGGCTGACGGTAGAGGAGATAAAGCTACTGAAAGCGGAGATGTAGATTACGAATATCTCCATATAATCAAGGGTCTATACGCCACCTGTTCATCGTGGCATATAGGCCCTTGTTGTTTCACCGTGAGGTGCAAAGTGTGCAAACGATTGCCTCTTTTTTATATCATTTTTCCTATATTCCTTATTCGAAATTCAAAAAAGAAGTCTTATCTTTGCCAGCGAAAATAAGTAACAAGATTAAAGATGATGAAAAACAGAAAGCGTGGTTATGTCTAAGGCATAACCGCGCTTCGTTTTTTATTGTATTCTATATAATAAGGTGTAGTCAGAACGAACGTCTCTTTCAGATGCTGGCTCCATCCAAGAGTTCCCGGTATTTAGCTACAGCATCCGAAATCTCGCTTATTCTGATAAATTCATCGGCTGAATGGGAACGGGAGGACTCGCCAGGACCCAGTTTGAACGAAGGGAAGTGCATCAGAGCCTGGTCGCTCAACGTTGGACTGCCGAATGGCTTCATGTCCATGGCTACACATTTCCTGATAAGAGGATGCGCCGGGTCGATGCGGGATGACTTCAGACGGAAACTGTGCGCCTTTACCTCGCTCTTCAGGTGCTGGCAGATAAACTCGTAAACCTCCTCGTTGTCGTAAAACTCGTTGGTGCGGATATCCACAAGCATCGTACACTTATCCGGAATCACATTGTGCTGGGTTCCGGCATTCACTACGGTAAGCGTCATCTTGGTAGGGCCCAGGAACTCGCTCACCTTCTCAAACTTATAGTCACGAATCCATCGCATATCATCCAATGCCTCGTAGATAGCGTTTACTCCCTCGTTGCGGGCAGCATGACCGCTCTTTCCGTGAGCAATCACATCCAGCACCATCAGTCCCTTTTCGGCAACAGCCGGGTTCATGCCGGTAGGTTCACCTACGATGGCAAGGTCGATATGCGGAAGCAAAGGCAGGGCACGGGTAATGCCATCCTTTCCCGACACCTCTTCTTCGGCAGATGCCAGATAGATAAGATTATACTGCTGAGGCTTTGCGGTCAGCATTCTGAATAGCTGGAGGAGCGAACAGAGTCCGCCGCCGCAATCGTTGCTGCCCAAACCGTAAAGTACACCCTCTTCTACATCCGGTGAAAACGGGTTGCGTGTCCATGAAGCCACAGGCTTCACGGTATCGATGTGAGCGTTGAGCAGCAGGGTAGGTCGGCTCTCATCGTAATGAGGGTCGATAATCCAGATGTTGTTCGCCTCACGATGAGGTTCGAAACCATATTTGCGGATGGTCTGCTCCATGATGTCGGCAGCCTCCTTCTCGTTTCTGCTTACAGATGGGGTGGCGATGAGCTTTTTCAGCAAATCCACGGCATCGCTTACATATTCTTCTTGTGTCATCATAATCTCTCTTTTTATTGTTTTGGGGGCAAAGATACGAAAAAAAGAGCAGATAAAGTGGAAAAAATATCTTTTTATTTTGTGTTCTTAACAAATTCTATTATCTTTGCATCAGAATATAAATATAAGCTTATGCAGATTAATAGTCATCTTTCGGTACTGGTACATAATCTCGCCAAGAAATGGGGAGAGAAAACTGCTTTAACTTTCAGAAAGTTTGGCAGCGACCAGTGGCAATCGGTTTCCTTCAACCTCTTTTCCTTAAGAGTGAAACAAGTGAGCAATGCCCTCCTGAATCTTGGGGCTAAACCTCTTGACAAAATCGCTGTCTTCTCGCAGAACTGCGTGCATTATCTGTACACCGACTTCGGTGCGTACGGTATCAGAGTTACCTCTGTGCCTTTCTATGCCAACAGCAGCGAGCAGCAGATTCAATATATGATTAATGATGCGCAGATTCGCTTCCTCTTTGTTGGCGAACAGGAGCAGTATGACAAGGCTCACCGTATCTTTGCCCTCTGTCCATCTCTGGAACGTATCATCATCTTCGATTCAAGCGTGCGCATCAGTACACACGATCCTGCTGCCCTCTATTTCAAGGACTTCCTGAAGCTGGGAGAGAATCTTCCTCGTCAGACGGAGGTAGAGGAACTCTACAAGCAGGCAAGTATGGATGACTTGGCTAATATCCTCTATACCAGTGGAACAACTGGAGATAGCAAGGGCGTGATGCTGACCTATAGCCAGTATTATGCTGCTTTGAAGGCAAACAATGAGTGCATTCCTGTTACCGAAAAGGATCGTGTCATTGATTTCCTTCCATTCACCCATATCTTTGAGCGTGGATGGGCATATCTCTGCTTGAGCGAAGGTGCCGAACTCATCATCAATACTTATCCTCATGAAATTCAGGAGAGTATGAGAGAGATGCATCCTACCTGTATGTGTAGTGTGCCACGTTTCTGGGAGAAGGTTTATATCGCTGTAAAGGCAAAGATGGATGATGCCGGTCCTATCCAGAAGAAGCTCTTCTACCATGCCTTGGCGGTAGGAAAGAAGCGGAATATAGAATATCTGGCAAACTGCAAGCGCCCTCCTCTGACATTGGAGTTGGAATATAGAATTATCAACAAGACCGTTTTGAGCATGGTTCGCAAGCAGTTGGGCTTGGAAAAACCGAATATTTTCCCTACAGCGGGTGCTTATGTAAGTCCGGAAGTTGAGGAGTTTGTACATGCCATCGGTATCAATATGGTGGTGGGATATGGTTTGACCGAGAGTCTTGCCACCGTATCTTGCGATCATTCTGACAAGAAACGCAGTCTGGGTTCGGTGGGTCGCCCTATCTCCTGCATTCAGGTAAAGATAGGTGAGGATAATGAGGTGCTTCTCAAGGGTCCTACCATCACTCCGGGATATTATCATCGTGATACCACCAATGCGAAGGCATTCGACAAGGATGGATTCTTCCATACCGGTGATGCCGGCTACTTGAAGGATGGCGAACTTTATCTCACCGAGCGTATCAAGGACCTGTTCAAGACATCGAATGGTAAATATATCGCTCCGCAGCAGGTAGAATCGTTGCTCCTGGTAGATAAGTTCATCGATCAGGTGGCTGTGATTGCCGACCAGCGCAAGTTCGTATCAGCCCTCGTCGTTCCAGAGTTCCGTCTCGTGGAGGACTGGGCACGTGAGCATCATATCGCCTTCACCTGCCGTGAAGATTTGTGTGCTAACGAGAAGGTGCAGAAGATGCTGATGGACCGTATCCAGATTCTCCAGCAAAATCTGGCTTATTATGAGCAGATTAAGCGCATTACCCTCCTGGCTCACCACTTCTCTATGGAGTCGGGTGAGTTGACCAATACCTTGAAGATTCGCCGCCCTATCATCAACAAGAACTACAAGGCGGAGATTGACAAGATGTATGAGGAGTAATCATAAAGTTTAAAGTTAAACGTTTATAGTTAATAGTTAATGATTACAGCTGACCAGTTGAAGGATGTGATGGACAGAGCTGACGCTCTGCATCACTATCTCAATATAGACCAGAAGAAAGTAGAATTCGAAGAGGAGCAGCTCCGCACTCAGGCTCCAGACTTCTGGGAAGACCCGAAGTATGCACAGGAGCAGATGAAGAAGGTGAAGGGCATCCAGAAATGGCTGGATGGCTATAAGACAGTACGTCTTTATGCCGATGAGCTGAAGCTTGCCTTCGACTTCTATAAAGACGAAATGGTGACCGAGGAAGAGGTGGATGCCGATTATGCCAAGGCGATCAAAGCCATCGAAGACCTGGAGTTGAAGAACATGCTTCGCCAGAAGGAAGACCCGATGGACTGCGTGCTCAAGATTAATTCCGGTGCCGGTGGTACAGAAAGCCAGGACTGGGCACAGATGCTGATGCGTATGTATATGCGCTGGGCTGAGGCTCATGGCTACAAGGTAACCATCACCGATATGCAGGAAGGCGATGAGGCTGGTATCAAGAGCGTGACCATGACCATTGAGGGCGGTGAGTACGCTTATGGTTATCTGAAGAGCGAGAACGGTGTGCACCGACTGGTGCGTGTTTCTCCTTTCAATGCCCAGGGCAAGCGAATGACCAGTTTCGCTAGCGTCTTCGTAACTCCGCTGGTAGATGATACCATCGAGGTATATGTCGACCCAGCCAAGCTCTCCTGGGATACCTTCCGTTCGAGTGGTGCCGGTGGTCAGAATGTGAATAAGGTTGAATCCGGTGTCCGTCTGCGTTATTGGTATACTGACCCTGATACCGGTGAGGAAGAAGAAATCCTCATCGAGAACACCGAGACCCGTGACCAGCCAAAGAACCGTGCCAAAGCCCTGTTGCTCTTGAAGAGCCAACTCTACGACCGCGCCATGAAGAAGCGTCTGGAGGCTAAGGCTAAGATTGAGGCTGGTAAGAAGAAGATAGAGTGGGGAAGCCAGATTAGAAGTTATGTCTTCGACGACCGTCGTGTGAAAGATCACCGTACCAACTATCAGACATCGGATGTAGATGGCGTGATGGACGGCAAGATAGATGATTTCATCAAGGCATACCTGATGGAGTTCCCTACGAATGATGACGAACAACAATAATAATCTAAAAAATATACGACTATGAGTGGAAATAAAGACTTAAGAAGAGCCAAACATGAGGCTTATCAGAAGAAACAAGCTGCAAAAGGTGAGAAAGTAATCAAGTGGATATTTATAGGATTGATAGTCCTCGGTATTCTTTTTGCCATCTATGCAACAACATTAGTATAAAACAATGAGTGGATTAGAGATAGAAAGAAAATTCCTCGTTAGGAAGGGCGACGCTTATAAAAGCGCCGCCTTTTCTTCTAGTCATATCCAGCAGGGATATATTCCTGCCGAGGGGGCTACGGTGCGGGTTCGCACACGGGATGAGAAGGCTTACCTTACCATTAAGGGCAAGTCGGTAAATGGCGGCATGACCCGCTATGAGTTTGAAAAGGAGATAACGATGGACGAGGCGCAGCATCTTCTGCAACTTTGTCAGGGTGGCGTCATCGATAAGCGTCGCTATCTGGTGAAAAGTGGCAGTCATACCTTCGAGGTAGATGAGTTCTATGGCGATAATGAAGGTCTGGTCATGGCAGAGGTGGAGTTGGCTAGCGAGACTGAAGCCTATGAGAAACCTGATTTCATCGGTATGGAGGTAACAGGCGACAAGCGATTCTACAATTCGCATCTCTTGGGCAATCCTTTCTCGAAGTGGCGTGATACCTTGCCGGCTGAATATCGTTAGAAAATGTATCGAAAAAGTCATTTCTGCGCTCTAAAACAGACTAAATAGCATAAATATTACTAAATTTGCGTTTTTGCTTTCAAATAATTCATTTATTTCAGAATTATTTTATAATTTTGCACGAAGAAAAATTAAAAAATAAGAAATTAGTAATAGAAAGATAGAAATGACTGATTCAAATAGAGGAAGTTTTGGTAGCAAGATTGGATTGATTCTTGCTACAGCAGGTGGCGCCGTAGGTTTGGGTAACGTATGGCGCTTCCCTTATATGGCTGGTCAGGAAGGTGGCGCAGCCTTTATTCTGGTATACATCGGAAGTGTGCTCCTGTTGGGCATTCCATGTATGATTTCTGAGTTTATCATCGGCCGTCATGGTGCCTCAAATACCGCACGTGCCTATACCAAACTCTCTAATGGTACGGCTTGGAAGTGGGTAGGTTATCTTGAGGTGCTTACCGGTTTCCTGATTACGGGCTATTATGCGGTGGTTTCGGGCTGGTGTCTGCAGTATGTCTATGCCAGCATCATGGGCGAACTGCATGGTGACCCTACCTTTGTGGCGAATTACTTCAAGGAGTTTTCTTCTGATCCTGTGCGCCCGGTTATGTGGACGGTAGCGATATTCCTGATTTGTCATTTCGTGATTATTCATGGTGTGCGCGGCGGTATAGAGAAGGCTTCTAAGGTGATGATGCCTCTCCTGTTCATCCTGCTTTTGATCATTGTGGTAGCAGCTTGTCTGTTGCCGGATGCAGGTAAGGGCGTGGAGTTCCTGTTGAAGCCTGATTTCGGAAAGGTAGACAGAAATGTATTCCTGAATGCCTTGGGTCAGTCGTTCTATTCTATGAGTATCGGTATGGGCTGTATCTGTACCTATGCTTCTTACTTCAGCCGTCAGACCAATCTCTTCAAGAGTGCTTTGCAGATTTCCATCATCGATTTGCTGGTAGCAGTACTGGCTGGTCTGATGATTTTCCCTGCAGCCTTCTCTGTAGGAGTATCACCGGATAGTGGTCCTTCGCTCATCTTCATTACTTTGCCGAATGTCTTTAATCAGGCGTTTGCATCGTTACCTTTATTGGGATGGATCATCTCGCTGCTCTTCTACGTGTTGCTGTCGGTAGCTGCCTTGACCTCGCTGATGTCACTTCATGAGGTGAATACTTCTTTCTTCTACGAGGAATTGAAGATAGACCGCAAGAAGGGTGCTACCATCGTTACAGTTTCCTGTGCCATCATCGGAGCCTTCTGTTCGCTCTCATTGGGTGCAACAGATAAGCTTTCGTTCTTCGGAAAGGCGCTGTTCGATTGGTTCGACTTCGTTACGGGTCAGATATTCCTTCCTCTGGCAGGATTCCTTACCTGTCTGTTCCTGGGCTGGTATGTACCTAAGCAGATTGTACAGGATGAGTTTACCAACTGGGGAACCTTGAAGGGACGTCTCTTCGGTATTTATCTTTTCCTGATTAAGTTCGTTTGTCCTGTCCTCATCTTCCTGGTATTCCTGAACCAGTTTGGTGTCTTCGGATAAAGTATTTGTAATCGGATAGAAAATATAACTGAACTTTCGCATGTGGTTTAAGTACGGGCTGAAGGCCCAAAAGCTCCAGAAGCAGCACGCCCTGAACCAACGGTCACCGGCCGAAGGGAAAGGTAAAGGGCAGAAGAGCAAAAGTTCCAGAAGCAGCACGCCCTGAAAGGGCAGAAGCTCCTAGCCCAGGGCAGCGCCCTGGGTATAATAGCAATCAGCAAGGCGCCCTGTAAGGGCAAAAGCTTTGTATGTTGCCAGGTATTTTAAAGCTTTTGCCCTTACAGGGCGACAGGGTTGCGTCCATAATAACCCAGGGCGATGCCCTGGGCTAGGAGCTTCTGCCCTTTCAGGGCGTGTGGAGCAAAACTTTCAGGGCGTGTGGAGCAAAACTTGCGAAACTTGAGTTAAGGTATATAATCAGACAAGCATATATATAATAATAAGGTGTAGCATCTGCCGTTTCTTCGGAAAACAACAAACACTACACATTAAAGATTTAGATAATGGAAACAAGAGGAAATTTTGGTAGTAAGTTGGGCGTTATTCTTGCCACAGCCGGCTCGGCAGTCGGTTTGGGTAATGTGTGGCGTTTCCCTTATATGGCAGGTCAGAATGGTGGCGCCGCCTTCATTCTCATCTATTTGGTATGTATCATCCTGCTCGGATTGCCTGGCATGATGAGTGAATTCATCATCGGCCGACATTCTGCATCCAATGCAGCCCGTGCTTATACCAATCTGGGTAAGCACAAGGCTTGGGGTGCTTTGGGCTTGATGGGTATCATCACCTCTATGATTATCCTGGGTTTCTATGCCGTAGTGGCTGGCTGGTGCCTGCAGTATCTCTATGCCAGTATCATGGGCGGTGTTCATGGCGACGCAGCGTATGTGAAGACCTATTTCCAGACCTTTGCAGCCGATCCTATCCGTCCTACCTTATGGGCAGTAGGTTTTATCCTGCTTACCCACATGGTGGTAGTGCGCGGTGTGCGCAATGGTATAGAGAAAGCATCCAAGATACTGATGCCTATGCTCTTCTTCCTGTTGATTGTGATAGTGATAGCTTCCTGCTCTCTGCCGGGAGCGATGAAGGGAGTGGAGTTCCTGCTGAAGCCGGATTTCTCTAAGGTAGATGAGAACGTGTTGCTCGAAGCGCTGGGACAGGCGTTCTTCTCTTTGAGTATGGGTACGGCATGTCTGTGTACTTATGCCTCTTACTTCAACAGACAGACCAATCTCTTGAAGTCGGCTACTCAGATTGTGACCATTGATACGGTAATCGCCGTATTGGCAGGTTTGATGATATTCCCTGCAGCCTTCTCGGTAGGTGTGCAGCCAGACAGCGGTCCTTCGCTCATCTTCATTACCTTGCCAAACGTATTCCAGCAGGCTTTCGGTAACATGCCGGTTGTCGGTTATGTGATTTCGGTGTTGTTCTATGCTTTGCTTGTATTGGCAGCCCTGACTTCTACCATCTCGATGCACGAGATAGGTACCGCCTTTATTTATGAGGAGGGTAAGATAAGCCGTGCCAAGGGAGCCTGGTTCGAGACCATCGTTTGCAGCATCATAGCTGTATTCTGTTCGCTCTCTCAGGGTGCCGTACCTGATTTGGGCTTCTTCGGCAAGGATTTCCTGAGCAATTGTGACAACTTTACTGCCCAGCTGCTCATGCCGTTGAGTTCATTCATCACCTGTCTGTTCCTGGGATGGTATGTGCCAAAGAAGATTGTGCGTGATGAGTTTACTAACTGGGGAACCCTGAAGGGAACTCTCTTCCCAGTCTTCCTGTTCACCATCCGTTTCATCTGTCCAGTCTGTATTTTCCTTATCTTCCTGCACCAGTTTGGTGTCATTTAGCAAAACCGTCAAACTTGCAGACAGGCTATCTTGCCCCTAGTAGGCAAGATACGGCTTGATTCTTTCTATTTCGGCAGGTGGAAAGTCTTTGAGGAGACGCAGCTCTTCAGCACTTTTCAGCGGACCATGGGTTCTGCGGTAGTTAACGATTTCCTTTGCCTGGTAAAAGTCCAGGTAAGGATGTTTGCGCAGTTCGGCTAAACTGAGCTGGTTGACATTCATTTTCCGGATATGTTTTGCATCAATATTCATATAGTGGAGGGCTGTCTCGGGCACGCCTTCCACTTCTTGTATCTGGCTCATGGAAACAAAACCGCCTAACCGCTCTCTGTAACGGATGATGCTTCTGGCATAGTAAGAGCCTATGCCGGGAATTTTCTGCAGTTCGGTCGTATCAGCAGAATTGATGTTGATATACTGACCTTCTTTCAGTTTCCGTGGATAACTGTATTGGGTAGAGTCTTTCTTCCTTTCTTCTCTGGTTCTTATAGCCGTCTCTTGATAGCCGTAATTGTATCTTTCTCTTGGGTAAAAGTTGGCAGCCGGCTGGTAGTCTTTACCAATTCTGATAAAGGGCAGCAGTTTTTCGAATTGCTTCTTGGTTAGTCCGTAAACCCGTGCAAAGTCTCTAGGTGTCCTGAAGATACCTCCTTTATTTCGATATTTGATGATGTTTCTGGCTTGCCATGATTGCAGTCCCAGCCGTTGGAAATCAGATTGGCTTGCCGTATTGGGGTCAAAGGCGAATACTTCGCTCGACTGAAGTCCTTCGTCATAATAGCCTGGCTGTTGCCGCGTGGCATGCCTGATGATACTATCGTTATGGGCTTGTTGCTTTTCTGAGGGCATAGTTTCTTTAGAACCTACAATGAAAATCATTGTGGTACTGACAACGAGCAGGGTCAGGATTACGAGTAATGCTCGCCGTTCATGGTAATTGATATAAAAAAAATCCTTTAAAAACTTCATAGGCTTACGGATTTTAAGTCTATATGATTGTTTGGTCGGGATTACTGGACTCGAACCAGCGACCTCATCGTCCCGAACGACGTGCGCTACCAACTGCGCTAAATCCCGATATCTGCTGCAAAGGTACATTAAATAATGGACAACACCAACAAAAATAGACTTTTTTATCTTTTTTTGAAAGAAATTTCCCGAAAAATTTGCAGGAACCAGAAAAAAGTATTACCTTTGCACCCGCAAATGATAAATCGCGATTTGTAAAAGTTGGTGCCATAGCTCAGTTGGTAGAGCAAAGGACTGAAAATCCTTGTGTCCCCGGTTCGATTCCTGGTGGTACCACTTCTTTAAGAGACTGAATCTTCGTAACAGGGTTCAGTCTTTTTTTATGCCCTTTTTAAAAAGAGTCTGAACTTTCGCATGTGGTTCAAGCACGCCCTGAAGGCCCAAAAACTCCAGAAGCAGTACGCCCTGAAGGCCCAAAAACTCCAGAAGCAGTACGCCCTGAAGGCCCAAAAGCTCCAGAAGCAGCACGCCCTGAAAGGGCAGAAGCTCCTAGCCCAGGGCATCGCCCTGGGTATGATGGCAATCAGCAAGACGCCCTGTAAGGGCAAAAGCTTTATGTTTTGCCTGGAGTTTTAAAGCTTTTGCCCTTACAGGGCGACAGGTTTGCGTCCGTAATTACCCAGGGCGATGCCCTGGGCTAGGGGCTTCTGCCCTTTCAGGGCGTGTGGGCAAAACAAGGCGTGTGGGCAAAACTTGCGAAAGTTCAGAAAGAGTATATTTTATACTCGTGCAAACGTTTGCGTAAGAAAAATGTGCCAGGATGTTTTAGAATAGATATTTTTTCACTACTTTTGCATTGTAAAATTCAAAAACAAACCAAAAAATAAATCTAACAAACATTCATTAAAATGAAAAAAGCTTATTTATTATTGTTGGCTGGAATGTTGTCTACGGCAGTATTTGCCGGTAGCAAACAGACGGTTAAGATTGATGGTCAGCTCATAGAAAAGACTGTCTCAGAGATTACCTTCGATGGTGATAATGTTGTTCTTCAGTATTCAGATAATACATCTGATCAGGCAGACATGTCGCTCGTAACCCTTTCTTTCACTTATCAAACTACCGGCATCAGCCAGATAGAAGATATAAAGAAAGCATTGCAAGGTAAGGTTTATAACCTTCAGGGCCAGTATGTAGGTTCTTCCCTCCAGGGTTTGTCTAAGGGTGTTTATATGATTAATGGTAAGAAAGTTATCATCAAATAAAAAAGGAGGATTGAACAATGAAGAAAATCGTATTTACTTTGGCACTCCTCCTGATGAGTTTGAGTGCAGCTTTGGCACAGACATCGACATTTAAGATTACCCATGCCGTGGCTCGTAACAGCAAGGTGAACCAGATGTATGTTACCACCAAGTCGGGTGATGTAAAGTATTATAATACTGCAGACTTGACAAGTGTGAAGTTCGAAGGTGATAAGGCAATCATCGCACCTAAATCAGGTTCAGAGAATGATGAGTATGATGCTTCTGTTCAGAAAATCAGTTTCGCAAAGAAGGTAGAGCAGGGCGAAAGTGGTGATATTGACAATCCTGCAGGGGTGATTCAGATTACTGAGGCAAAGGGCTGGCAGGAGTCTGCCTACCTGAAGTGGGCTCCATTCGAGGGTGCTTCTTCTTATAATGTATATGTAGATGACAAGAAGATTGATGCTCAGCTGGTTCGTCAGTATAAATCTTACTATCGTGCTGATGTTCTCGGTTTGAAGGAAGGCACTTATTCTGTAAAGGTTGTTCCTGTAAATGCTGACGGTAAAGAGATTGCTGGTGCCAATACAGCTTCTAACTTGGTAGTAAAGAGCTACAACCGTGAGGGCTTTGCTCATTTCAAGTATGCTGGTGTAGGTGCTTATAATAATGACGGTACTTTGAAGGCTGGTGCTAAGGTTCTGTATATTACAGCCAAGACAGCTAAGACCGTTTCTACAACAGTTAATACGGGTAAGCAAGAGACGATTACAGGTCTTCAGTCTATTATTGATGCTTATTCAAAAGGTAAGGATAAAACCCCAATCGCCTTCCGTATCATCGGTAAGGTAAATCTTTCTGATTTGGATCACATTTCAAGTTCTGCAGAAGGTTTGCAGGTTAAGGGAGCTAAGATGAATATGACATTCGAAGGTGTCGGTGATGATGCTACCGTATATGGCTTCGGCTTCTTGCTTAGAGAGGCTGAGAGTGTAGAGTTCCGTAACTTTGCTATCATGCGTTGCCTGGATGATGCTATGTCTCTTGATACTGATAACTCTCATGTATGGATTCACAACATGGATCTCTTCTATGGCAAGAAGGGTGGTGCTGCCGACCAGGCTAAGGGTGACGGTACTGTAGACATCAAGGGCGATTCTAAGTATGTTACTGTAGCTTACAACCGCTTCTGGGATAATGGTAAGGCTTCTATGTGTGGTATGAAGAGTGAAACTGGTGAAAACTGGATTACTTATCATCACAACTGGTTCGACCATTCAGACTCTCGTATGGCTCGCGTTCGTACCATGAGTGTTCACATGTACAACAACTACTATCAGCACAATGATGTTTATGGTATTGGTGCAACCAGTGGTTCAAGTATATTCATGGAGTCTAACTACTTTGATGCTGTTAAGCGTCCTATCATGAGTTCTCTGCAGGGTACTGATGCTATGGGTGATGGTACTTTCTCTGGTGAGAAAGGTGGCTTGATTAAGGCATACGGCAATGTATTTGCCAACAAGCCAGCAAACTTCAGCTATATCCCATACGCAGAAAACAATACAAGCTTTGATGCCTACGAGGTTTCTGATCCAAGTGAGCAGGTTCCTGCAAGCGTAAAGACTTTGGTAGGTGGTACTTCTTACGACAACTTCGATACGAATCCAAGCCTCATGTATGCATACGCTGCAGATAAGGCAGAAGATGTTCCTTCTATTGTAGAAGGTTTCTATGGTGCAGGTCGTTTGAATCATGGTGACATTGATTTCGTTATTCCTGATGAAACAGTCGTAACAAACGGTCATCAGCAGCCATGGCCTGCTTTGGCAAGTATTCTTGACGCTTATACTTCTGGTGTTGTTAAGGTATTCGGTGAGAGCAATGCTTCTGGCGAAGGTGGTTCTGCTGAAGGTGGCAGCACTGGTGGTTCTGGCGAAGGTGGTAGTACTGGTGGCTCTACCGGTGGTACAACAGAAGGTGGCAGTACTGTAACTCCTATCGAGGGTACTGTTTTGGTAACATTCACAGATTCTAAGCCTTCAAGTAGCATAGTAACAGTTTCAGGTAACTATGCTACAAATAAGGGAACTGCTACTATTGACGGCACTTCATATTCTACTTGTGTAAAGATGGAGTCTGCAACTAATATCTCAGTAACTGTTGATAAGAAAGTCACAATGACCCTTTATTTCAGTTCTGCAGATACCAAGACGAACGCCAAAATTGATGGAAAGAAGCCTGCTGAAGTAAATGCAGTTATTGATTCAACAGCTAAGACAATGACTGTAACATTGGATGCAGGTTCTCATACTATTACAAAGCAGGATACATGCAACCTCTTCGGTATTAAACTTGTACCTGTAAAAGAGTAAAGGTATAGAACTGATTTAAAGATTCCTGCCTCTTTAAAGAAAAAACGGACAAAAGCTAGATAAAGATTTGCTTTTGTCCGTTTTTTCATTATTTTTGTCTTAAATCTATCTGCTGTTTTCTTCTTTTTTTCCTACTTTTGCAACTGAAAACAATTTTAAACGTAAAACGCAACCTAAAAGTAAAACAATGAACGCAATCCAGAATTTAGCAAAGAGAAGTTTGCTTCTCGTGGCATTGTTCGTCATCGGATGTCTGCAACTCATGGCGCAGACAAGAACCATCAAAGGTGAGGTGACTGATGCGCAGAATGGTGAGGCTCTGATTGGCGCCACTGTCATGGTGGAAGGCGAAAAGGGCGGTACAGTTACTGATTTTGACGGTAACTTCAGTCTTCAGGTATCTTCTTCAGCCAAGAAGATCAAGGTATCTTATATCGGTTATATTGATAAGGTACTTTCTATCTCAGACAATATGAAGGTGAAACTCGAATCTGACAGCAAGGCGCTGGCTGATGTCGTGGTCATCGGATATGGTACGGCAAGAAAGAGTGACCTGACTGGTTCCGTAGCTACCGTGAAATCGAAGGACTTTAATAAAGGTCTCGTTTCTTCTCCAGAACAGTTGATCAATGGTAAGGTTTCGGGTGTACAGATTATGTCCAACAGTGGTTCTGCCTCTGCCGGTAGTACCATCCGTGTGCGTGGTGGTGCATCTCTTAATGCCAGCAACGACCCGCTTATCGTGCTCGATGGCGTGCCATTGGAGCAGGGTGGTATCTCTGGTAACAGCAGCAACTTCCTCAGTATGATCAACCCTTCTGATATCGAGAGCATGACTGTATTGAAGGATGCTTCTTCTACAGCCATCTATGGTTCCCGTGCATCTAACGGTGTCATCATCATTACCACCAAGAAGGGACAGCAGGGTGCTGTAAAGGTGAACTTCAATACCACCAACAGTTTGCAGACCCGTGCGCAGATGGTAGATATGCTGAGTCGTGATGAATTTGTGAATGTCATCAACCAGTTTGGTACAGATAACCAGAAGTCATTGCTCGGTACAGCCAATACCGATTGGAACGATGAGGTTTACCGCACAGCTTTCGGTACAGATAATAACCTCAGCGTGAGCGGCAGCATCGACAAATGGTTGCCATTCCGCGTGTCTGTAGGCTATTACAACCAGAGCGGTCTGGTTCGCAAGGACAATGTAGAGCGTTGGACAGGTAACGTGGTATTGACTCCTAGCTTCTTCCAGGATCACCTGAAGTTGACCATCAATGCCAAGGGAACCCTCAATAACAACTCATTCAATAATGGTGGTGCCGTATGGGCAGCTGCCACATTCAACCCAACCATCCCGGTTTATTCCGGTAACGACAAGTATGGTGGCTACAATGAGGCACTCGATGCTGATGGCTATCCAGTGAATGCTGGTGTAAGAAACCCTCGCGGTCTGGTTGATCTGTATGATTCAAAGAGTAAGGTAAGCCGCTTCATCGGTTCAATGGATGTAGATTACAAGGTTCATTTCCTGCCAGACCTCAAACTCCATGCTACCGTGGGTGCTGACTATGCCAAGGGCGATGGAACCATTCATGTCCCTGTCTATGCAGCACAGAGCTACAACAAGGATGAGTCTTTGGGCGGTAGCGATTATAAGTATGGTCCTCAGAAGAACGAGAACCGCTTGCTTACCCTCTATGCCAACTATGCAAAGTATTTCGAAGATATCAAGAGTAATGTAGATCTGACAGCCGGTTACGACTACCAGTACTGGAAGAGTACTACACCTCTTTATTATACCAAAAGTGCGGCAGGTACAACCCTGTCAACCGTAAAGGCATCAGATTACCGTCATGTAATGTTGTCATATTACGGACGTATCAACTATTCATTCGATGGAAAGTATCTCCTGACGGCTACCGTTCGTCGAGACGCTTCTTCCCGTTTCTCTAAGGATACCCGTTGGGGTACTTTCCCATCTGTTGCTTTGGGCTGGACTTTGACAGAAGAGCCTTGGTTGAAGAACCAGAAGGTACTTTCTAACTTGAAACTCCGTGCCAGCTATGGTGTTACCGGTCAGCAGGAAGGTATCGGCAACTACAACTATCTGCCGGTTTATACATATAGTGTGGCAGGTGCCGAAGCATTCATCAACGGACAGTATATCAATACTTACCGTCCTGAGGCATACGTATCAGACTTGAAGTGGGAGACAACAACCTCCTGGAACTTCGGTCTTGATTTCGGATTCCTGGATGGCCGTATCGGTGGTGCCATCGATTTCTATACCCGTAAGACCAAGGACCTGTTGGCATCAGTACCAACAGCAGCAGGTACCAACTTCTCAAAGACTATCCTTACCAACGTAGGTAATGTGGACAGCAAGGGTATTGAGGTTTCTCTGAATGCAACCCCTATCCAGACCAAGGACTGGGAGTGGAACCTGAGCTACAACTTTACCTGGCAGAACATGAAGGTGAAGAACCTTTCATTGATAAAGGGTGGAAACCAGACCAACGTGAAGGTAGGTCCATCTATCGATGCTTACCAGTTCCAGGTACTCTCAGAGGGATATGAGCCATATATGTTCTATGTATATCATCAGCTCTACGACTCTAAGACAGGCAAGCCAATCGAGGGCGCTTATGCCGATCTCAACAATGATGGCGAAATCAATGAGTCAGATCTCTATCGCTATCACTCTCCAGCCCCTAAGTACATCATGGGCTTGAGCACATCTTTGAGATACAAGCAGCTGACTCTCGGTATGAGCTTCCGTGCCAACATCGACAACTATGTATACAACGGCATGGGTATGAGTACAGGTGCTTTTGAGACAGTAAGTTACAACAACTCACAGCTCAACAACCTCAACACCAGCTTCCTGAAGACAGGTTTCAAGACCCGCCAGTATCTCTCAGATTACTACGTAGAGAATGCTTCCTTCCTGAAACTCGACAACCTGAGTTTGAGTTACAATGTAGGCAAGATCAACAAGTGGGCTTCGCTCACCGTATCTGCGATGGTACAGAATGTATTCACCATCACCGGTTACTCAGGCACAGATCCTGAGGTGCCAAACGGAATGGACAACTCATTCTATCCACGTCCTCGCACTTACTCAGTAAGCCTCGGACTTCAGTTCTAACAATCAAAACAGATAACAATGAAACTTAAGAATATATTATATAGTATGATGATGGGAACAGCGGTGCTGACAGGCACAACCAGCTGTGTTTCCGATCTCGACCAATATCCTCATACAGAGACAACCTCTAAGGATGTTTATACCTCGCTTGCCAATTATGAGGCTGTGCTGGGTAAGATTTATGCTGCCATGGTGACCAGTGGTCAGGGCAAGGGCGGCGATAATAAGGATATGGAATCCGTATTGAACAAAGGAGCAGGTTTCGACTACATGCGTATGTTTATCAATATGCAGGAGTGTGGTACCGATGAATTTGCCTCTACCTGGCTGACAGGTGAGCAGACCACCGGCCTGACCTATCTTTCATGGGATGCTAACGATGCGTGGGTATCAGATATGTATTATCGTATCTACTACAACATCGCCCTCTGCAACGAGTTCCTCCGCAATGCCAACAGTGCCAGTTTCTCAGGTGCTGATGCAGAGAAGATGAAGGAGTATAAGGCAGAAGTTCGTTTTATGCGTGCTCTGTTCTATTACCATGCCCTCGATTTCTATCGCAACATTCCGATGGTGACAGAGAACGACCCTGTGGGCAGCTACATTCCTCCACGTTATACTCCTCAGCAGACATTCGATTACATCGAGAGTGAGTTGAAGGATTGTGTAGGTGATATGCTTCCTGCTTCTACCTGTCCTTACGGTCAGGCTTCTCAGGGTGCTGCCTATACCTTGCTTGCCAAGCTTTATCTGAACAGCGAGGTTTATACCGGCGTTGCCAAGTATGCCGAGTGCAAGGAGGCTTGCGATAAGGTGATGAGCATGGGCTACTCCCTGGAAGATAATTACAGCAAACTCTTCAATGCTGATAACGACAAGCGTACCAACGAAATTATCTTCGCCTTGCCGGTAAGTGCTGAGCATACTGTAAGCTGGGGTTCTTCTACCTATCTGGTTTGTGGACAGGTAAGTATGTCGAATGCCAACCAGAATGTAGCCGATTATGGTGTAACTGCCGGCTGGAGTGAATTCCGTCTTCGTCCTGAGTTCGTGGATAAGTTTACCCAGACCGATATTGATGGCAGTGGCGACAAGCGTTGCAAGTTCTTCACCAATGGTCAGAGCAAGGATATTTCCAGCATGACTACAGAAACCGCTGGCTATCTTTCTGAGAAGTGGAGCAACCTGAAGGATGATGGTACTACGGCATCCAATACTGCCGATGCAGGTGTAGAAACCGATTTCCCTCTCTTCCGTTTGGCAGATGTCTATCTGATGTATGCCGAGTGCGTGGTTCGTCTGCATAATGACTGGGATAACTGGGCTGGTGGTAGTGATGCTGCAGATCCTGACGTGATTGCTTCCCGCAAGCAGGGTGCTATCTATTGGATCAACCAGCTTCGTGAGCGCTCTCATGCTTCTGATGTATGGGCAAGCAACTTTGCTGATGACGATGCCTTCCTTCAGTTCATCCTCGATGAGCGTGCCCGTGAACTTTATCATGAGGGCTATCGCCGCACCGACCTGATTCGCTATGGTCAGTTTACTACTAATAAGTACATCTGGCAGTGGAAGGGTGGAACTCACGACGGACAGGCAGTGGATAGCAAGTACAACATCTATCCAATCCCTAACACCGAGCTTACCGCAAATCCAAATCTTCATAACGACAATTATTAATAGGATAAAAGAATGAAAAAGATATTTAGAAACCTGATGATGCTTCTCTGCGCACTCACCGCCCTGGTGAGTTGCGACGAGAGTTGCGACAAGATATATCTGGATGGCTTCAAGGCATCCGATCTGATGGCATCGGCATCCGATGTGAAGCTGTCTGTAGATAAAAGTAAGGACGTTGTCCTCTCGTTGGCTTGGCAGAATCCTACCTTGCTATCGAGCGATGAAACCAAGCCTGCGGGCAGCGGAGTGTTGAAAACTTATCTGCAGGTATCAGCCTCAGAGAACTTTACTTCAGAAAAGGAATACACCGTAACCGACCTTTCCAAGGCTTTCACCGGTGCAGACCTCAATGCTGCAGCCAAGGATCTCGGCTTGGCTCCTGATGTGAGCTCACCTCTTTATTTCCGTATCAAGAGTCTGATGGGTAGTAATCTTGATGCCGCTTACAGCAATGTCTGCCAGGTAAAGGTTACTCCATACCTCATTGATATGAGCTACATCAATATCCTGAATGAGAATAAGGAACAAGTTCTGACAAAACTCTATTCTCCTAATTCTGATGGAGTTTATTCTGGCTATATGAATGCCTCTTCTTGGTTCCATATCTGGGGTAAGGAAAATGATGGTACCATTTGGGGTAATGTAGGACAGGATGGTCATGTGTACGAAATGGATAATACTGAGTCTGCATGGAACATCTGGTTCCCAGGTCAGACAGGTATTTATTATACAGTTCTTGATACAAAAGCTAAGGAACTTAAGCCAACTTACATCAAGTCGATGCAGTTGAATGGTGAAGATATGACCTATGATGCTCCTAACTATGCTTGGACCAAGGTCATTACAACTACAGCCGATAATACTCCAGTCAGCATCGTAGCTAAAGGCGCTGAGTACAGCAAGGCTACAGGTACAGAAGATGCTGCAGCCGTTGAGAAGACCTTGAACTATACTTTGGCTGATGGCAAGATGACAGATGCAGCAACAGCTGGTAGCGTGAATATTGCCAAGGCGGGTACTTATACCATAACCGTGAAAGTTGGTGAGCACAGCCAGTTGGAATACACCATCGTATCGGGCGATCAGACAACTCCTGAGCCAGAGGCTAGCAATACTCTCTGCATGTTCAGCAAGGATGCTAACACCCTTCTTGCCGTGATGAACAAGGTGAGCGATGGCGTTTATACCTGCAAGTACAAGCCAACAGCTTGGGAAGGATTTATGTTTATCTATGTAGGAGCCAACAAGGATGACAAGCAAACATGGTATGGTTGCGAGCCAAGTAATGATAAGATGTTTAATCTTTCTACGGCAGACGACAAGTGGAATCCTTGGTTCAAGGATGATGTAACTGGTGGTGAAGTTACCGTTACCGCTGACCTCAACACCATGACATGGAAATATGAATATGAATAATTAATAAGAAAAATAGCAATGAAGAATATATTTGGAAAAGCCATATTGCTGGCTTCAGCACTCTTGTTTTCTATTACGGGAACAAGTTGCAGCAATGATGATAATACCACTCCCGAAAAGGAGAAGACATACGATATGAGTGGCTTCGCCAAGGGCGCCGATGTTTCCTGGCTCACAGAGATGGAGAAGGATGGTGTGAAATTCTATAATCAGAATGGCAAGGCAACAGAATGCATGAAGCTCCTCCGCGAAGAGGGAACCAATTCCATCCGTCTGCGTGTCTGGGTAAATCCGGAAGGTGGCTGGTGTGGCAAGGATGATGTCATCGCCAAGGCTTGGCGTGCTCAACAGCTCGGCTTCCGTCTGATGATTGACTTCCACTATTCTGATACCTGGGCTGACCCGGGCAACCAGAAAGTTCCTGCTGCATGGCAGGGCTATACTGCCGAGCAGATGAAGCAGGCTGTGGCTGATCATACCAAGGATGTGTTGAAAGCCTTGAAGGATAGAGGTGTAACCAACGTAGAGTGGGTACAGGTGGGTAATGAAACCCGCGACGGTATGCTCTGGAATAGCGATGAGGCTGTAACTGGTCAGGTATCTAAGAATGCAGCCAACTTTGCTGCTTATATCAACGCCGGTTATGATGCTGTTAAGGCGGTTTATCCACAAGCTAAAGTCATCGTGCACGTGGATGAGGGTCATAACCTCGGCCGTTATACCTGGCTCTTTGGTGAATTGAAGAAGAAGGGTGGAAAATGGGATGTCATCGGTATGTCACTTTATCCAGAAGATAACAATTGGCAGGATTTAACCACCAATTGTCTGAATAATATTAAGACTTTATCAGAACAGTACAACTGCAATGTCATCATCTCTGAAATCGGTATGTGGTGGGGTTCTGAGCAAGCTGCGCCATTGATGAAGAAGATGGTGGATGGCTGTAAGAAGATTTCTACCTGCGAGGGTATCTTCTATTGGGAACCGGAAGTTTACAACAACTGGAAACCAGCCAACTATATCACTCTGGGTTGGGAGGCATATACCAAGGGAGCCTTCGACAACAGCGGCAAACCAACTGCCGTATTCGATGCATATAAAAATATTAAATAGCAATATGATCAAGAGAAGCATTACTTTCATGACTCTTGCCCTGGCACTCACTACGCTGTGCCAGGCGCAGAGCAGAAAGGTTATCAACCTGCCTTCATGGGACTTCTCCCGTGATGGCAAGGCGTGGCAGCAGGTAGCTGTTCCGCACGATTGGGCTATCTCGGGACCTTTCGATAAGAAATGGGACCTGCAGATGGTGGCCATCGAGCAGAATGGCGAAACCGAAAAGACCGAGAAGTCGGGACGTTCTGGTGCGCTGCCTTGGATAGGTGAGGGTATGTATAAGATGAACTGGACGGCTCCTAAGGGCTATAAGCGTGCCGTACTCGTCTTCGACGGTGCCATGAGCCAGCCTGTTGTCAGCGTCAATGGCAAGGAGGCAGGCAAGTGGGCTTACGGCTACAATGCCTTCCGCATCGACATCACACCTTTCATCCAGTTTGGTAAGAGTAATCTCATCGAGGTACATCTTAATAATGTAGAGGAAAGCAGCCGATGGTATCCGGGAGGCGGTCTTTACCGTCCGGTTTCCGTAGAACTCTATGGCAACGAAAACTTCTCTACCTGGGATACCTTCGTGCGTACCCTGAAGGCTGATAAGCAGGAAGCTGAAGTAGAAGTAAATGCGCTGCTGGAAGGAAAGACTGGTAAGTCGGGCAAGACCGTCATAGCCCTGTTGGATGAGGCTGGCAAGAAGGTCGCCGAGCAGATCGTTACAGGTGCCAATCCTGAAATCAAGACTACCCTGAAGGTAGCGAATCCTCAGCTCTGGTCTCCGGAATCTCCTTATCTCTATCAGGTAAAACTTACCCGATATGAAGGAAAGAAGGTGGCTGATGTGCAGACCCTGAAGACCGGTATCCGCACCATTGCCGTATCCAAGGATTATGGTTTCCAGCTCAATGGCGTTACCCGCAAACTGAAGGGTGTCTGTCTGCACCACGACCTCGGTCCATTGGGTGCAGCAGAAAACAAGGCAGCCCTTATCCGTCAGATCAAGATGATGAAGCAGATGGGTTGCGACGCTATCCGTACTGCCCACAACATGCCTTCTACCATGCAGATGGAGCTCTGCGATTCCCTCGGTATGATGGTCATGGCAGAGAGCTTCGATATGTGGATTTATCCTAAATGCAAGAATGGCTATGCCAAGTTCTTCAAGGAGTGGAGCGATAAGGATATCACCAATCTGGTAAAGCACCACCGCAACCATCCTAGCATCGTGATGTGGAGCATCGGCAACGAGATTCCTGAGCAATGGAGCCAGGAGGGTATGGAGATTGCCAAGCATCTGCAGGATCTCTGTCATCAGTACGACCCATCCCGCCCTGTTACCCAGGGTATGGATAAGGCAGAAGATGCCTTGAAGAGCGGCTTTGCACAGACCATGGATGTGCCGGGCTTCAACTATCGCGTACATAAATATTATAAGAATATTGAGCAGTTGCCTCAGGGATTCCTCCTCGGTTCTGAAACCGCCTCTACGGTCAGCTCCCGCGGCGTATACAAGTTCCCGGTAGTGGTAAGTGATAAGGCTACCTATCCTGATGGTCAGTGCTCAAGCTATGATACCGAATACTGTTCCTGGAGCAATCTTCCTGATGATGACTGGAAGATGCAGGATGACTACAGTTGGGTAATCGGTGAGTTTGTATGGACCGGTTACGACTACCTGGGCGAGCCTACTCCTTACGATACCTACTGGCCAAGCCGCAGCAGTTACTTCGGCATCTGTGACCTTGCCGGACTTCCAAAGGACCGCTACTATATGTATCGTGCCCGCTGGAACGAGCAGCAGCATACCACCCATCTTCTTCCTCACTGGAACTGGAAGGGCAGGGAAGGACAGGTTACCCCTGTATATTGCTACACCGATGGTGTGGAAGGCGAACTCTTCGTCAACGGCAAGAGTCAGGGCAGGGTTCGCAAGGACAAGTCAAGCCGCCTCGACCGCTACCGTCTGCGCTGGAACAATGTGAAGTATGAACCGGGTGAGATTCGCGTGGTTACCTATAACCAGTATGGCGATAAGGTGGGCGAGGACGTGAAGCGTACCGCCGGCGAGCCTGCACAGATGAAGTTCAGTGTAGAAACACCTGACCATGAGCCTATTGCCTGCATGGTAGAAGGCTGTACCGATGAGCACAATGTGCTTCTGAATGCCGATGGCAACGACCTTGCCTTCATCACCGTGAGTCTGCAGGATAAGGATGGCAATGAATGTCCGCTTGCCGATGACGAACTGACCTTCGAGGTGAGTGGTGCCGGCACTTTCAAGGCAGCCTGCAACGGCGATGCCACATCGCTCGAACCGTTCACCCAGCCACAGATGAAACTCTTCTCCGGCAAACTCGTTGTCATCGTACAGAGCAGCAAGCAGAAGGGCGACATCATCCTGAAGGTAAAAGACAGCAAGCGAAATATCGAAAAGTCGATTACGCTTCAGGCAATATAAGATAACAAAGACAGATTTCAGTTGGTTATAAAGTATATAGTTTATATCGGATCCTCTGGGAATAGCAGCGGCTATTTTCCCAGGGGATTCTTTTTTTTTGAATTTTCTCCGATATTTTTTGGCGTTATCATGAATATTGTGTAAATTTGCACACATGAAAAAGTCAAAAGAACCTATAAACCGCATCAGCATGGCAATTGCTATGCTCTTTATTTCGCTCGCCATCCATGCGCAGCGTTTCGTCAACACCTCCCTTGAAGGTGCTCAGTCCGTTTGTGCCATTACCCAGGACAGTGATGGAATGATATGGCTCGGAACCGATAACGGTCTTTACAGCTATGATGGTTATCATGGCTACCGCCATTTTCAGGAACATACATTCAGCAATACGCGTGTCAATGCGCTCGGCTTCGAGGGCAGGATGCTCTATCTGGCTACTGGCAACGGCATCCTGAAATTCGATACGCAATCTTATCAATATGCCGAAACACCAGCCATGAAGGCTTTTGCCGATGAGGCGAAGCGCAAGCAGCTGAAGGAACTCCGTGTGCTCGGTATCAAGGGTGGTAAGACTGACTTCGGTGGCGATGTCTATGCCTTGCTCTCTACTCCGCGAGGCTTGCTCGTAGGTTCGCTTGCTGGTCTGCGTCTCGGCAGCAGACTGATTCCGCTCCGTGCCGGAGAACAGCCGCTGGTCAATGCGCTCGCCTATGATGCCAAGCGCCGATGCTACTGGATTGGTACCGAGGGCGCTCTCTATTGTGCCGATCTGCAACTCAGGAACTTCTCGCAGATTCCAGCTCTGAACGGCAATTCCATCAAATGTCTTTCTACAGATGCTGCCGGCAATCTCTATATCGGAACAGATAACGGACTCTATCAGATGGCACTCTCCAATGCCATCACCCATTATATCCACGATTCCCGCGATGATGCTTCTATTCCTAACAACATCGTCTGGGCTTGCTTTGTAGATAAATGGCAGAATGTATGGGTGGGTACTGACAATGGACTCTCCCGTCTCACTACCCATACCTATTACCGCTATGTATCGCTCGATAAGATTACGATGTCGGGTGAGGGCAACTGTCTCCATGCCATGCTCCAGACCCGTAACGGCGAATGGTGGATGGGCGGTACCAACGGTCTGATTCATTTCACCCGGAATGCTGAAGGCTATCAGAATGTGGCATGGTACAAGCAGAACAGCTCTGCCTTCCCGCTGAGTCATAACCGTGTACGCAAGATTTATGAAGACCATGACGGCGATGTATGGATCTGTACCGACCATGGCATCAACTTCTATGACCGCAGTTCCCGTCAGATGCGCAACTTCATCGTCTACGATAAGAGTGGCAAGTATTCTACTGCCTGGGCTTACGATATTCTCCAGGACAAGAAGGGCAGGATATGGATGGGTTCTTATCAGGGCGGTGTCTTCGTGATGGATAAGGCGGCTCTTCTGAGCGGCAAGACCATAGCCGACTGGCATTTCTCTGACAAGGGAAAGAATGCGCTCTCCGGTCTGCATGTAGGTCAGATGGTGATGGATGGAAAGGGTAGGATTTGGGTTTCTACCTATACCCGTCTCGACTGCATCAATCCGAACGATATGAAGGTGGTGCAGGTAGCTAACTCAGATGTTGTCAACTATCTGATGGCAGACAGCAAGGGCAATATCTGGATGGGTGATAACAATTCGGTAACCTGTTATTATGCAGCCGGTTCTGTGCTGGGTAACAGCTTTTCTTCCAAGACATGGCAGATTGGTGGTAAGGTAAGTACCATGTGCGATGTGGAAGGCAAGATATGGGTGGTATCGGGCAATGAATGCTGCGTAATCAATCCACAGGGCGAGAGCCAGCGCTTCATGATTCCTTCTGTTGTGCCGCTCAACATCTGTTACAGCAGACAGACTCATGAGGTAATGATGGGCGGCAATGACGGCTATGTGGCAATCAGTTCCGATGTAGCACAGAAGCCTAAGCAGTTTACCCGCCTGATGCTGGCTGGAATCATCGTAAACGGACAGGCTTGTGAGGAGCGTGGAGAAATCCTGAAACTGAAGAGTGATGAGAACAACTTCACCCTGCAGCTCACCGACCTTCCTTTTGCTGATCATCCTTCAGCCGTTTATGCTTACAAACTCGAAGGCAGTGATCACGACTGGCATTATCTGAACTCAGGCAATATCGATATCACCTACAATGGTTTGTCGTATGGCGATTATCATCTTACGGTTCATGCCGTGGATGGTGAAGGCAAGATAGCTGCCGAGGTTTATTCGCTCGACATTTCCGTCCTGCCGCCTTGGTATCTCTCCTTCTGGTGCAAGCTCTTCTATATCACGGCACTCATCGTGTTTGTGGCATGGCTGGTAAGCTGGTATTTTCTGCGCAAGGAACTGGCTGATGCCCAGAAGCAGAAGGCTGAGGTGTTGGAGCAGGTACAGATGCGTATTGACTTCTTCAACCGTTTGACGGAAGATTTGAAGGCTGCCGTAGCTCATCGTTCATTTGATGAGGTGACAGCTCTGATGGTCCGCTACCTGAATGTGAAGAAACCTGAGGTATCATCTTCTGTTGCCACTGGGTTATCCGCTTCGCCTGTATCTGAGCCTGAGTCATCATCCTCAGAATCGGTTTCAGCACTCTCTGAATCTTCTGAAGAGGAAAAGAAGGGAGTAAATGTCAGCGAGTTGGATGTGGCAGACAAGCGTCTGCTCGAAGAGATCAATGAGGCGATAGAGAAGCACATGATCGATTCTGACTTCAATGTTTCGATGTTGCAGGATGTGATAGGCATAGGTGGCAAACAGCTGTATCGCAAGACGAAGGCGATAACGGGTCGTACGCCTGTAGAGTATATCCGTGAGATGCGTATGAAACGTGCTGCCGAGATCCTGAGCCAGGGCAAGTTCAGTGTTTCCGAGGTGATGTATACCGTTGGTTTCTCTAACAGCAGCTATTTCTCCAAATGCTTCTCCAAGGAGTATGGCATGACTCCTACGGAATACATGAAGGTGAAGAGGTAAATGTATCCTTCGGCTTGTCGAGATATCTGCGTCAGCTGACTGAGCCACTTGCGTCAGCTGATAAAATACGTTCCGATGCAGTAAAAAATGCGTCCCGATGTAGCATTTGCTACGTCCCGACGCAGCAAAAGATACGTCCGGACGTAGTACAAGCTACGTCGGGACGTAATTTCAGCTTTATGAAAACGGCTGCATAGAAACAAAAAAAAGTGTGTATTGAACTTGGTTTTGCAAACTGTAATCGGATGTGACAAAAAATCGACAATTAACTAAATTTATGAACATATATGCTAAAAAACATAGATATTTCATATCAAACATTTAAATTTTAAGCGATTATCTTGGGCAAATAAGAAAATATTCGTAATTTTGCACCGATTTAAGTTAAATAGGTATTTCCATGCGTGCATATTAGTGAAAGAATGTATAAATGGAGGGGCGAAGTGTCGCCCTGAGTGCTTTCGGCTTTTACCAAACGAGAAAAAAATGAGAAAAAAATAATAATTATTAATTAGTAAACTTGAAACAAACAAGGATGAGAAGATTAACTCTTTTACTTGTCTCACTTGTATTGTTGTCTATCCAATCGGTCTTGGCGCAGAGCTTCAGCGTCAAGGGTACAGTCGTGTCTGCTGAAGACAACGAACCGATGATTGGTGTGACCATTATGCAAGAGGGAACATCAAATGGCGTAGTGACCGATATTGACGGTAACTATACCATCGAAATTAAGGGTGCTTCGAAGGCTACGCTTGCCTACTCTTATGTGGGTTGCGTTACGCAGAAGCACGTTGTGAAAGCGCAGACAAATACGCTCAACATCACCCTTGCTTCGGATTCCAAGATGATGGATGAAGTGGTTGTGGTGGCGTATGGCGTGAGAAAGAAGGGAACCATTGCGGGTTCCGTGTCTGCCGTAAAGTCTGAAAAGATAGAAAATGTGCCGGCGGCAAGCTTCGACCAAGCTTTGCAGGGACAGAGTACTGGTTTGCAGGTCATCTCTTCTTCGGGTGAACCTAGCAAGGCGGCTACCTTCCAGATTCGTGGTACCAACTCTATCAACTCCGGCAAGTCGCCACTCTTTATCCTCGACGGCGTGCCAATCTCAAGTTCTGATTTCAATACCTTGAGTCCTAACGACATCGAAAGTATCTCTGTATTGAAAGATGCCTCTTCTACCTCAATCTATGGTGCACGTGCTGCCAATGGTGTGGTTGTCATCACTTCCAAGCGAGGCTTGTCAATGGACAAGGCGAAGATTACGCTCCGTGCACAGTATGGTTTCTCTGAGTTGGCACAGACCAACTGGAAAATGATGAATACCGATGAGCGTATCCAGTTTGAGAAAGAAGTAGGTCTGGATACAGGTAAGGATTACAATCTCCTTTCAAGAGTAAACGTAAACTGGCTGGACGAGGTGTTCAACGACCGCGCTCCGCTGCAGAGCTACGAACTCTCTATCAACCGTGCTACCGACCGCTTGAACTACTATGTTTCTGGTGGTTTCTACGACCAGGACGGTATCGCACAGAATTCAACCTTCCGCCGTTACAACATCCGCACCAATGCTGATGTAAAGGCTAGCAAGTGGTTGAAGGTAGGTACCAACACCATGGCTGCCTATGAGGAGGCTCAGCAGGCTGACGACGGCAGCTATACTACCGTTACTCCTATCTCAGCATGCCGATTCATGCTGCCTTACTGGAATCCATACGCAAAGGATGGCAGTCTGGCTTCACTTTCAGCAGGCAACTGGGCTGGAACCAGCGAGAACCCTATCGTTTACATGGGCTTGAATCCTATCAAGAACAAGAAATATAAGGTGCTCTCTACCATGTATGCTGAAATCTATCCGATAGAGAATCTGACTATCCGTACTCAGTTCGGTGCCGATTTCACCCATTCTACAGCGTTCCTCCAGTCGTTCCCAAGTCTCTCTTCAAATAACGGACAGGGTACTGCGGCACGCCAGAGCAGCGATGCCATCAACCTGACAGAGACCACTACGGCTAACTACCGTTTCACCCTGAACGATATCCATTCGTTCAACGTGATGCTGGGTCAGGAGGCTGTCAATTTCCACTCAGAGGGTTTCCAGGTATATTCCAAGGGTCAGACCAGTGATCTTCTGACCAATGTATCATCAGGTACACGTGCCAGCCGCTGGGCAGATTCATCTTCTGACTACTCTTACCTGTCATTCTTCATGCGTGGCGAGTATAACTATAAGGAGCTCTACTATGCCGACTTCTCTCTGCGTACTGATGCTTCTTCACGCTTCGGTAAGGATCATCGCTGGGGTACATTCTGGTCGCTCGGTTTCATGTACAACGTGAAGTCTACCGACTGGCTGAAGGATATGAAGTGGCTCAGCACAGCCCAAATTGCCGTAAGTACCGGTACATCGGGTAACTCTGAGATTCCTAACTATTATCACCTGGCTCTGGTATCGGGTGGTGCCAACTACGATAATACTGCCGGTTTCTCTCCATCACAGAGTGGTAACGAGGAATTGGGTTGGGAGTCAACATGGGCAAACAACTTCGCCCTCCGTTTGGGCTTCCTCGACAGAATCAACTTCAGCTTCGAGGCTTACTACAAGCGTACTTCCAATATGCTGATGCGCGTTCCTGAGTCTTACACCGTTACCGGCGAGGGCTATCGCTGGAAGAACGTAGGTGTGATGGCTAACAAGGGTATCGAGTTGAGCGCTGACGGTGATGTAATCCGCACACGCGACTTCACCTGGAATGTAAGTGCCAACGTATCTTACAACCAGAACCGATTGAAGGAACTCTATAACGGTGTAACCGAGTATGTAAACTCAACCACCGGTTTGAAGTATGTGGTAGGTCACTCAGTAAGCGAGTTCTTCCTGAACCGTTATGCCGGTGTGAACCCAGCGAATGGTGAGCAGCTCTGGTATGATAAGGATGGCAACGTGACCAATGAGTTCCGCGAGAGCGACAAGGTGATGACAGGCAAGACCTATGATGCACCTTGGATGGGCGGTTTCGGTACAAGCTTCCGTTGGAAGGGCTTGCAGCTTTCTGCCCAGTTCAGCTGGATTGGTACACGCTACGTGATTAACAACGACCGTTACTTCGAGGAGAGCGGTGTAACCTTCGGTACTGCTTACAACCAGTCAAACCGTCTGTTGTACGACCGTTGGAAGCAGCCAGGCGATATTACCGACATCCCACGTTGGGGCGAGGTAACCCAGCTCGACGACCGCTTCTTGGAGAATGCATCGTTCCTCCGTCTGAAGAATCTCAGTCTGTCCTATTCATTGCCACAGAGTCTGTTGCGCAAGACCAACTTCTTCTCTATGGTCAGAATCTACGGTCAGGCACAGAACCTCTTCACCATAACCGGTTTCAACGGTCTGGATCCTGAGGTTTCATCCAATATTTACCAGGCGCAGTATCCGGCATCACGCCAGTTTACTCTGGGTGTTGAATTGCAATTCTAACCAAGAAAGGAGAAAAAAATGAATATCAAAAATATAAAGACATACATCCTGTCGGGAATCCTAGCCCTCTCGATGTCTTCCTGTCTTGATAAGTATCCTGAGGATTCTATCCGCATGGACCAGGCTATCAACACGGTGGGCGACATGGACAAGCTGGTGTACGGTATCTACGACAGTTTCAAGAGCAGCGCCCTCTATTCGGGCAATCTGACAATCCTGCCAGATCTGCAGGCAGACTTCGTGTACTGCGTGAAGGGCTACTCTAATGCCTATGGCGATATCTACCGTTGGAAAGATATCAAGGCTACCAACACCGACATCGAGGCGGTATATGCCGATCTTTATGGTGTTATCAACAATGCCAACTTCCTGCTCGATAATGTAGATAAGGTAAAGGCAAACACCAACAGTGATAAGGAGCTCGACAAGTTGGAGCAGTGTGAGGGCGAGGCTTATTTTGCCCGTGCCCTGGCTTACTCAGAGTTGATCAAGTGTTTCTGCAAGGCTTACGATAGCGATGAGCAGGCTGCGAAGGAACTCGGCGTTGTACTCACAGAGCACTATTACGGCAATGAGCCACAGAAGAGAGCCAGTCTGAAGGAATCATACGATTTCGTATTGAGAGACCTTGACAAGGCTGCTGAATATCTGAAGGTAGATGAAGACTTCACTGGAAGTCTCTACAACGAGATTTTCTTCAACGAGTATACCTGTCATGCCTTGCGTGCGCGCGTATCCTTATATATGCACAAGTATGATGATGCCATCAAGTATGCATCTAAGGTAATCGGCAGTAAGTATTATACATTGGAGAAGGCTTCTTCCAACACCTATTCAAACCAGGTGAACGATTACAAGTATATCTGGACCTATGGTGATTCGCGTGAGGCTATCTGGAAGGTAGGCTTTACCGTGAACAGCTATGGCGGTGCACTGGGTACCATCTTCGATAACTACAATTATGTAACTTATCGTCCAGACTATGTGCCTGAGACATGGGTCATCAACTCATTCGATGCCAATGACCTCCGTGCTGCAGCCATCTTCACAACCCGTGTAACAGGTTATGAGCACGGTTTGCAGTGGCCTTTGCTGAGTAAGTATTTCGGCGATGCAGAATTCCTGAACAACAATATCCTGCATGTTCACCAGCCAATGGTATTCCGTCTCTCAGAGCAGTATCTGATACGTGCTGAGGCTTACGCCATGAAGGGGGACTATAGTAAGGCAGGTAAGGACATCTCTACCTTGCGTACAGCCCGCTACTCTTCATATGGTGGTAACACCTCGATGAGCGAGAGCAACGCCATGAAGATAATCGAGGCAGAGCGCGTGAAGGAACTCTATATGGAAGGCTTCCGTCTGAACGACCTCAAGCGCTGGCACAAGGGATTTGAGCGTAAGGCTGCCGACCAGCCTGCTGCCAACTTCGTGCAGAGCAGTCTGAAGGTTGAAAAGGATGACCCTCTCTTTGTCTGGCCAATTCCTCAGCATGAGCTTGAGGCACCAGGTTCTGAGATTCAGCCTAATGAAAGTAACAAATAAAATAAGGAGACGATCATGAAGAAAATAATGATGGGATGTTTGGCAGCCGTAGCTGCACTCATCGCTCTTGTGAGTTGTTCACAGGATTATACCACTTATGCTGGTCCAAGTCATATCATGTTCTCTGATACGCTCTATCAGTATGCTGTACAGGAAAGCAATGAGGTTTTCAATGTGCCTGTATCTGCAACCGAAAAAGCTGACTACGACCGCACCTTCGGCGTGGAGGTAGTAGACAAGCAGAGCAATGCCATCGAGGGTAAGCATTACCGCATCCTCAACAACACCGTTACAATCAAGGCGGGTGAGATGGTAGGAAATGTGAAGGTTCAGGGTATCTATGATAACATCGGCAAGACCGACTCGCTCGGCTTCACCCTGAAACTGGTGATTCCGGAGAAGTATAACTGGACAGATCTCTATAAGGACTATGCCCACGTGGTAATGCAGAAGTCTTGTCCTTTCGATATCCACAACTTCTCTGGCTGGTGCATGGTAACATCTACCTTCTACAGCCAGTATCTGAACAACGTAAACAACCGTCTGATCAAGACCGAGGTGGTGGAAGGCGAGGAGAATACCGTTCTGCTGAAGGATGTTTACTATAAGGGCTACAACCTGAAGTTGAAGTTCAATACCAAGAACATGCTTGAGCCAAAGGTAGAGATGGACGACCAGATAGCCGGTGAGACCGGCGAGGCGTTCGGTACCATCTATGGAGACGGCAAGTTGCGCATCAGCCAGCCTTCTCTCTATACCTCTTATTATAACACCTGCCAGAACTATGTATTGCAGTATGTCAACATGAGTGTTGACAACAAGGATGGTTCAAGCTTCGGCAACGTAGGAACCTTCATCACCATGTATGAATGGATCAGCGATGCAGAGGCAGAGAAATTGAAAGAACAAGGATATTAATCGTAGAATAAAAAGAAAATGAAAACATTGATTTCAAAATATTGGCTCGTATTGATGGCACTGGTATCAGTGACTCTGTTCACAGCTTGTTCCAGCGATGACGATGCCGTAACTCCTGTGTTCCCACAGGTACAGACTATCGCCGGTGAAGCTGGCGAAGTGAAAGAGTTTACTTTCGAAGCTAACGAGAGCTGGAGCCTTTCTTCAGACAAAATCTGGTGTAAACTGGTGCAGGGTGAGAAAACAGACGCCTTCGTACTCAATGGTACTGCAGGCAAGCAGACCATCAAGGTTAAGATTACTGCTGATGATGCCAGCAAGGATATGAGCGTGGCTCAGCTCTTCCTTAGCATGGGTGGTCAGAAGGTTGCTATCGCTGAGGTTACGCGTTCGGCTGCTGGCTATAAGTTGCAGGTATTCGATGCGGCTGGCAAAGATATCACCGAGACAGGTATCACCTTAGGTTACAAGGACCTCGCAGGACAGCCTGTATACAACAAGTTTACCGTAAAGTCAAACTACCGTTTTGCGGTTACTAATACTCCAGCTTGGGTAGACTTGGAAGGTGGTTTCCTAGTAGGTACACCTAACAAGGATGCTGTAGGCGGAGTTTCCTTCAAGGAGAATCAGGGCGTAAGTGCTAAGTATGCCATCAAGGACGGTAACTACACCATCACCTTCACTTCTGAGGATGGCAAGGCTGCTAAAACCGTACCTGTTATCTTTGAGGGTATGCCTGAAGATATGATGGAAATTACTCATCCTAATGAAAAAAATGCTTCGATATGGAATGTCTGGAATGTATCACTCGATGGTAAGGTGTTCACTCAGAATGGTTCTAAATTGAATAGCAATGAGACCAACGAATTCACCTTTCACAACTTCGTTCCTTTCACCCTCAAGACCTTGGATGATGCTTATAAGCTTGTAGTCTTCGAGAAAACAAAGAATGGTTTGCTCGAGGATCAAACTGGCGCTGTGAAGTTGCAGGGCGAGAAGGGTAATGTTAAGCTCACTATTGAGCCTTTGAGCAGCGGAAGCCGTACATTCGTGGTTTATGCTTTGCCACAGGCCAAATACAAAACTCTTGAGAACGGAGCTGATGATATGCTGGAGAACAACTACACAGAAGTGAAAATTGATTACAACAACTGCTTCTTGATGGAAGTTGTACAGAAGGAGAATAGCTCTTCAGCAGATGATCAGTCTTCTGCACCAACAATCAAGAAGAATAACTGGCTCGACGTAGAGTGTACAAAGGATGTAAACGGAATGTACAAGGAGGTGGCATCCAGCTTCCTCAACTATAATGGTGATGAAATCTACATCGCTTCGGCAGCAGTAGGTTCTTCGCTTACAGTAAATCCTAACATCAAGGATTGGGATCCTACTACCATGATGGAGTCAGGTTATCTCTATATGATAGGTAGCGATGGTCAGGAAATCGTTCCAGAGGCAAGCATGGATGAGAACGACAACTGGATTTTTACATTCCAACTTCCAGAGACAGCTCCTGTATTCATGGCTTTCCAGGACAATGGCAAGGTGGTGAAGGTGCTCGTAATTGAGCCTACCTATAATCAAAGCAAGAAACATACTTCTATCAGAAAAATTAGAAAGTAATGAACAGAATGAAAATATTTTCAAAGGCACTCTTGTTGCTCTTGGTCTCTCTCCTGACCTTTGCAGCAACAAGTTGCTCGGATGATGAAACCGGAGGCTGGGACGGCACATACGGATATGTGCAGTTCAAGCTCAGCAAGAAGGTTTCTTCTAGAGCTACCCGTGCTACTGCCCTTGACAAACTTGAGAAACTGGATGATGCCAAGAAAATCAAGGTGGTCATGGAGCACAATGGTACAACTGTGTCTCAGACACTGGTGCTCAATTCTTATAATTCAGAGAATGCAGAGTACGGTCTGAGAAGTGAAAAATTGCAACTCGCTTCGGGTACTTACACCGTCATCGGTTTCTATCTCTATGATGCGGTAGACGAGGAGTTGCTGGCTTCTTCTGCCGGCGAAACATTCACTGTAGTAGGTGGCGGTCTGGAAGTACAGAACCTCATGGTGGAGACTGTGGAGCGTGGTAAGGTGAAGTTCAATCTCGCGAAGGAGTGGGAGAAGACCCGTGCCGGTGGTACTGAGTATCTCTTCTCTAATATCCGTCTCGTTGATGTCAGCGTAACCAACCTCTTTACCCGTGAGACCTATACCTTCCCTGAACTGAAGGTGAAATATAAGGAGTCTAGCGTAGAGCATCAGAATCCTGACAATGAGAACGATAAGTATATGGACACAGGTACAGCTTACTGCGATTCTACCGTATGGTTGCCTGCCGGTACTTATCAGGTTACCTCATATACCACCTACGGCAAAACAGGTGCGGTGAAGACCAAGTATGAAACCCAGCCTGTAAAGGGTGAGGCTTTCATTATAGAGGACAATCAACTCAATGATAAAGCTCAGGTGCCTATCCTCCTTTCCAAGACCAAGGAGTATATCAAGGACTATGAGGCTTTGAAGGCTATCTGGGAATCTCTCCATGGTAAGGAGTGGAGCTTCTATGGTGATGCTACCTTCAAGGGAGCTAACTGGAACTTCAACAAGGAACTCGATATGTGGGGCGAACAACCGGGCGTAACGCTCAACAGCAACGGCCGTGTCATCGGTCTTATCATCGCCGGTTTCGGTGCAAAGGGAATCGTACCTGATGCCATCGGACAGCTGACAGAACTCCAGGTGCTCAACCTCGGTTCTCACGATGAGAAGATTGGTGCCAACATCTTCAATAAATATGATGCAAACAGTCTGACTGCAGCAAAGAAGAGCAGCATGCGTCACGACTATGAGAACAAGTTCCTGAAGTATGACCCACGTGCCAACATGTCGGAGATGATTGTAAAAAGCTACAACTCTGATCCTAAGGTGGCACCGAAGAACAGAATCAAGAAGGACAGCCGCATCAACCTGAAGGATGCACAGATCGGTACATTGACCAACGACATTACCGGTATTTCAAAGGCCATCTACCGTCTGACCAAATTGCAGCAGCTCTATATCGGTAACTCTTCTATCACATCCGATGAGGTTTGTGCGAAGTTCTACAATCCTGACGATCCTGTTTACGGTAAGTTTGCGCAGGAGTTTAAGGATGAGGATTGGGACAAAATGGAAAACCTGACCGATATCGAGCTTTACAACTGTCCGAAGATCAGTCGCATTCCAGACTTCTACTATAATCTCCCTAAATTGCAGGCGATGAACCTGGCACGATGCAAGGGTATCTCAGCCAACCAGTTGAGAGACGACTGGACCCATCTGGCTAACGCGAAGACCGGTAAGACACTCCAGATTCTCTATATGAGTTACAACAACCTGGAGGAGTTCCCAGAGTCATCTGCCTTGAGTAAGATGGTGAACCTCGGTCTGCTCGACCTGGCTTACAATAATATCAAGAAGGTAAATCCGTTCGGTTCTGAGGTAGCTCTCTCTTCTCTCTATCTGAACAACAACCAGATTGAAGAGATTCCTGCTAATCTCTGTGCCTTTACAGATGATGTAGAGAGTCTGACCTTCGCTCACAACAAACTGAAGAAGATTCCGAATATCTTCGATGCAAGTTCGGTTCGCGAGATGGGTTCTGTAGACTTCTCTTACAACGAGATTACAGGTGTAGATAAGAGTCATGGTACCTACAAGGGTATTAATGCAGCATCAGTCAGTCTGTCAAACAATAAGATAGAGAAGTTCCCTTCAGAGCTGTTTACTGCCGGTTCGCCAATCACAACCATCGATTTGAGCGGCAACCAGATGCGTACCATCCCTAAGGGTTCCATCAAGGGCAAGAAGGCTTATCTGCTGCAGGTCATCGACCTCCGATTCAACAAGTTGACATCCCTCTCTGATGACTTCCGCTCAACCACATTGCCATACATTACCAATATGGACTTGAGCTACAACTGCTTCACCGAGGTGCCAACCCAGCCATTGAACAGTGCCGTGCTCCGTGCCTTTGCCATCAATCACCAGCGTGATGGGAAGGACCAGCGTTGCCTGCGTACATGGCCTACAGGAATCACCACCTGTCCAAGTCTGATTCAGTTCCAGATTGGTTCCAACGATATCCGTAAGGTAGAAGAGACACTGACCTCTCACCTTTATATCCTGAATATCGCAGACAACCCTAACATCTCTATCGATGTAACCAGCGTCTGCCCATACATCAAGGCAGGTATGTATAAGCTGTTCTACGACAAGAATCAGGACATCCGCGGTTGCGATGCTTTGGATCTCGAAAATTAAACCCTATAAGAAAGTAGTAATATGAAATATATGAATAAACTGACATTAGGTATCGTTCTCGCTGCCGGGCTTTTCACAGCCTGCAGCGATAAGGATGATGTCGATATCCCAGGAGGACTGGCGCTCGATAAAGAGGAGATAGCCATAGGCCCTCAGGGTGGAACAGAGCAGATTGCCATCGCTGCCTCACAGGACTGGGTGGCAAATACCTCTGAGCCTTGGCTGATGCTTTCGCCTGCCAACGGCGTGGGTTCTGTTGAGGGTACCATCAAGGTGGATTCTACTCTTTCCAACACGCTTCGCAGCACAGAACTCAGTTTCCAGGGTGCAAACGGACAGAGTCGCAAGCTTACCATCACCCAGTTCGGTTATGGCAAGCAGATCTTCCTGAAGGATCCTGTGGTAGAAATAGAGAACTCTGATTCTTACGATAAACGTGCTTTCGAGAGTCTGATTTCTGCCAATGTAGAATGCAAGATTGGTAAGATAGAGTATTCTTTCGAGGGTGATCTGACCGATGCTGAGAAGGCAGAGAACGAGAGCGAGCGTGAGGGCTGGCTCCTGAACAGCAAGGATGAAGATAAGCTGACAGGTACTAACCTGGGTATCGTGCTGGACAGAAAGTATCGTCCTCGCACCGTGAAGTTCAAGTTCCGCTGGGCGATGAACGTGGTTCCTGCCGTTCGTGTGGCTAAGGTTCATCTCGTGCCAGTCAAGGCTGAAGACCAGCTGGTAGATGCAGATGGCAAACCTACAGATGATGTCATTCTGACCGTTCGTCAGAAGGCAGCACCAAAGATTGAGGACAACCGTGCCGGTGACTCTCTCTCTGTCATCATGATCAACCAGAAACTGGGTAGCATTGCTACCTTCGATTCCAGCGATAACATGCGCAACTGGAGCGGCGTAACGCTCTGGGAAGCTACTGATGATTTCGTGAAGACTCATCCTGAGGCTTTAGGACGTGTACGTTCTGTCAAGTTCAGCATGTTCAACCTCAAGAGTGGCGAAACTCTTCCTAAGGAAGTGGGCAACCTCAAGTTCCTGGAGTCATTCTCTGTTGCTGCCAACGAGAACAACCAGATTCGTGAGGTGAAACTCGGTGATGATATCTGCTCGCTGAAGTATCTGAAGAATCTTACCGTTCAGGCTTACGGTCTGACTCAGTTGCCTGCTAACTTTGTTAAGCTGGGCAAGAGTCTTGAATCGCTCAACCTGGTAAGTAACAACTTCAACAAGTTGTCGGATATCACCAATATCGTCAACGAGAAGAACTTCCCTAAGTTGCGTAACCTCATTCTCTATGCACAGCGCCGTACGGATGTTGTCACCAACATCGCTTCGCTGGGAGAAAAGAACGCATCAGGCGTCTATGTTTATAATAACTATCCTATCGGACTGTATGGTAAGGTAAATGCCGGATCCGCAGACCGCCAGGCGCTTCTCAAGCTCCTGACATGGGATAAGTTGAATACACTGGAGTTGTCTTACTGCTTCCTGGAGGGTGAACTTCCTACCGATGAAGAGATGACTGAGGCACTGGAGGCTGCCGGCAAGGCTACCCGATACAGCGAGTCTGACTTCTCTACCAACAAGAAAGATTATCTCGACAAGCTGGTAGGCGATACCTGCAAGTGGTTGCTCTCAGACAGGAGTAATCCTGTAACCTGCAAACACAAGGACGGTTCTGTAGTTAGTGAGAAGGTTTATCCTTACCAGGTGCCACGTGTATTGCCAAACTGCCGTCAGTTGTCACTCAACCTGAACTTCTTTACAGGAAAGGTTCCAAACTGGATTCTTTTCCATCCACACCTGGTAGAATGGAATGCACCTACGATGATCTTCAACCAGCAGCCTAAGGGTAAGAATAGTGATGGCGCTGCCGTTGGTTTCTCTAATATGACAGAAGACAGCTACAGCTACGACTACTATTACGGAACCAAAGACCCAGGCAGCAAGTGGGAGGTTCCGGGTGTAGCTTATCCGCTCTACTACCGCAAATACGTGGCAGCAGGCGATATTAATGAAGCTGCGCTGATGGCTAAGTACAGGAGAACTAAGAAAAAGTAAGATAAACATAAAAACAATATAGAAGCAAACAATGAAGAAAAAGTTTTTCTATATAGCAATGGCCGCATTGGCATTGACGGGCTGTTCTGACAGCCTGTCAACCATCGGCTCTTCTGACGGCAATTCAGAAATCACCATCCCTGCAGATGCTGAGGCGGGTGAACTGCTGATTAAGTTCAGTCCGGAAATGAGCGATATCCTCGACCAGGCACAACTGAGCAAGACCCGCGCCGGAAAGGCTACCCGTTCGGGTATTCCTTCTACCGACGAGGTGCTCGACATCCTGGGAAGCTACAGCTTCGAGCGTGTGTTCCCGGTAGATGCAAATACTGAGGCAAGAACCCGCGAGGCGGGACTCCACCTCTGGTATACGGTGAAGTTTAATAAGGGAACCGACCTGAAGGCGGCTGCCGAGCGCCTGAAGCAGTTGGGCGAAATCTCAAAGGTTCAGACCAACGGTCGCATCAAGCGTGCTTACAAGACAGACAGCAAGCGCATCTATCTCAGCGATAAGGCACTTCAGCAGAAGTCTACCCGCTCAGCAGCCGAGGACGAGCCAAACGACCCAGGCTTTAAAAGCCAGTGGCACTACCGTAACCTGGGCGAGGGCCACTATAACTTTGAGAACCTCAACAATAATCACGTAGGTGCTAAGGCAGGATGTGACGTGAATGCACTTGAGGCATGGAAGACCTGCACAGGTGATCCTTCTATCATCGTGGCTATTCTCGATGAGGGTGTGATGTATACTCACCCTGATCTGGCAGCCAACATGTGGTGCAACCCGGGCGAAAGTGTTCAGGGTGCCAAGACTGACGGCGACGGAAACGGTTATGAGGGCGACCTTCATGGTTACAACTTCGTTACTGAGAGCGGCGATATTACCTGGACTGATGCCAATGACACCGGTCACGGTACTCACGTAGCTGGTACCATTGCAGCCGTAAATAATAATGGTAAAGGTGTTTGTGGTATAGCTGGTGGTGACGGTACTCCTAATTCTGGTGTCAAGATCATGTCATGCCAGGTGTTCTCTGGTCAGAACAGTGTAACCTTGGCAGGCGAGGCGAGAGCCATCAAGTATGCTGCCGATAATGGTGCTGTCATCCTGCAGTGCAGTTGGGGTTACAACTCTTCAGAGTCTAGCATCATCAACGGTTATACTCCGGGTCCTGCTACCGAGAAGGAATGGGCTGAGACCTATCCGCTGGAGAAGGAAGCTCTGGATTACTTCATCAACAATGCCGGTTCGCCTAATGGTGTCATCGACGGTGGTATTCCAGTCTTCGCAGCCGGTAACGAGTATGCTGGCAATCCTGCTTTCCCAGGTGCTTACTCTAAGTGCGTCAGCGTATCTTCATTAGCTGCCGACTATACTCCAGCCTGCTACACTGATTACGGTTCGCTCGTAACCCTGAGCGCTCCTGGTGGCGACTTGGAATATTACAGCAAGATTGGCAAGCAGGAAGATGAATACTGGGCAGAGACGACAACCGAGCAGAAAGGTGCTGTGCTCTCTACGATGATCCAGAACGGTAAGCCTGCTTACGGCTACATGGAGGGAACCTCTATGGCTTGTCCTCACGTTTCTGGTGTGGCTGCCTTGGGTCTCGCTTATGCTGCCAAGACGAACCGTCATTATCGTGCTGCCGATTTCGTAGCCCTGATGAAGAAATCTGTGAAGGAACTGGATAGTCATTATCAGAATGGTGCAACCAAGACCTACTACATGAACCATACTACCGTAGGTGCTTCGCCAGAGATCGTACAGCTCTCTAAGTACATCGGCAAGATGGGTGCTGGTCTGATTGATGCAGCTCAGCTCTTGAATAACATCAAGAACAAGGAACTCAGTTCTGATATGAAGTTGCCTAACGTGTATGTGGGTATCGAGAAGACTGTTTCTCTCAACCTCGCTGCATATTTCGCAGGTAAGACAGAGGGATTCTCTTGCTCTGTAGCGAATGGTAGCGTAGCTTCTGCTTCAGTAGATGGCAAGACGCTCACCGTGAAGGGACTCGCTGCCGGAAGCACATCGCTCACCGTAACAGCTGCTGATGGTACCAGCCAGACTGTAGTTGTGACCGTTAGAAAGAGTGCCGGTAACAATGGTTGGATGTAATTGGATGTAATATGAAGATATTTGCTTTTCTATCGCTTTTCTTCCTGTCTTTGCCTGTTACGGTGAATGCGCAGGAGGAACTGCTGAAGTTTGAGCATCCGCTTATCGATGCAGGTACGATGACCGAGGACGATGCGCCTCGCACCTTCACCTTCACAGGTAAGAATGTGAGCAAGAAGATACTGCACATCACACAGGTGAGAACCACCTGTGGATGTACCAGTTCTTATGTCAGGGGCGATGTGATGAAGCCTGGTGATACCTGTCAGGTGCAGCTCACCTTCACGCCTAACCGCTATCCGGGCACCATCAATACGGGTGCTTATCTCTATCTGAAAGAGGTAGAGGGACAGCCTGCCGTTAAGCTTGCCTTAACGGGAAAGGTGCTGCCGGGTGCTGACCAGTGGGCGCGCTATCCGCACAAGATGGGCGTACTCAGACTGAAACAGGCGAAGGCAAGTATCACAGAGGTAAAGCCGGGCACAGAGCCTGAGGCACGTATCCTCTGCGGAAACAGCGGTGACAAGCCGCTCCGTATATCCAGCCTCCTTCTTCCTCCTTATGCCCGTCTTACGACAGAGCCTGAGGTGATAGAACCGGGTGATGAGGCTGATCTCGTCATCACCATCATAGCCGATAAGATTCCGGCTACGATGCCCGAATCCTTCACCTTCCCTGTTATTCTGGAGGGCTTGGACGCCCGTCCGTCTGACAGAACGATACAGGTCGTTGTAAAGTTAGAAAGGTAAAAAGGTAAAAAGGTAAAAGGGTAAAAAAGTAAAAAAGAAAAAAATACCAAGACAATGAAATATTTGAAAAAACTCTTCACCCTCCTGGTGATTGCTTTGTTTGCCTGCGGCTTTGCAGCCTGCAGCAGCGATGATGAAGAACCGGAGGAGCCTTCTCTGGAAGTTACACCTGCCAATCTTCATGGCACATGGGAGTTGGCTGAGTGGAACGGTAAACCTCTTGCTGAGGGCACATACTGCTACATCGTTTTCAACCGCAAGGACCAGACTTTCGAGATGTATCAGAAGTTTGACAGTATGTATGGTCGCCATATCACCGGTTCGTTCGCTATCAAGAACGATCCATACCAGGGCTACATCATCAGCGGAAGCTATGATAACGGTAAGGGCGACTGGTACCAGAGTTATCTCGTAACCCGTCTCTTGAAATCGGGTTCCATGATATGGACTGCCAAGGACGATGTTACCGACATCAGCCGCTACAAGCGTTGCGATGAGGTACCTGCCGAGATACTCAAGGAATGTAAAGATCTCACTGAAGAATAAAAAAAAGAGCGAATTATCTGCAAATTCTGCGGATTATTCGCTCTTTTTTTGTATCTTTGCCCTCAAACTTATCATCGGGTTCAAAGTTTAAGAATATGATATTAACGATTACAGGTTCAGACAGCACCGGAGGCTCTGGTGTGCAGGCGGACATCAGGACGATTGCCGAGTTGGGCGGTTATGCTGTTTCGGCAATAACCAGCATCACTGTGCAGAATACGCTCGGTATTCAGGAGTTCTTCGATATTCCTGCCGAGATTGTTTCTGGGCAGATAGAGGCTATCATGAACGATATGCAGCCTGATATAGTGAAGATTGGCATGATACGCAGGGTGGAGACGCTGAATGTGGTCATCGATGCGCTGACCAAGTACCGTCCTGCCCATATCATCTATGCCCCTGCCATCTGGTCGAGCCAGGGCGATGCGCTGATGACGGAAGATGTGGTGAGCCAGATCAAATACCGTCTGCTGCCGCTCTGTTCTGTCGTCGTGTCACGCAAGAAGGAGAGCGACATCATTCTTCAGAATTCCAAGCTGCTGAGCCTTGCCGAGAAGCAGGGACTCCGGATCTATCGCCTCGACAATGCCAATTCGCATGGTCTCATCAACCGTTTCTCTTCAGCTCTTGCCGTCTATCTGAATCAGGGCAAGAAGATGGAGGAGGCGTTGGCGATGGCGCAGGATTTCATCAATGTAGAACTCGTGCGCCAGAGCAATCTGCAGGGCAGGAGTTCTGAACTTTACAACCAATTTATCTCGCAGGTTAATAACTTCTGCCGCACTTACAGCGATGTTCATTTCTATGCCGACCAGTTGAATGTGAGTGGCCGTTATCTGGCTCAGGTTACCCGCCGTATCTCCGGCAAGACGCCGAAGGCAATCATCGATGAATACATCGTGAAGGAGATAGAGCGCGAGCTTTCTACCACCACGCATACGGTTCAGGAGATAGCCAATACCTTCGGCTTCTCATCCCAGGCGCATCTCACCAAGTTCTTCAAGAAGATGCGAGGGGTAACGCCTTCTGCCTTTAGGCAACTAAAGATTGTTGATTAAAATGAGTCCAGCCAACTGCGGAAATGAAAAACGGCCAACTGCAGAAATGAAAAACGGCCAACTGCGGAAATGAAATTCGGCCAACTGAGGAAATAAAATCCGGCTAACTGAGGAAATATCGAAAAAAAAGTAGTTCCTATCGGGTGTTTGAAAGATTAAAACAAGGCTTATTCTACTTCTTGCCTGGTAATGGTACTAAGTTGCATCTGTGTTGTTTATGAACGAATAAAAGTTAAAATAATTAAGTTAAATTGGGAACACGGACAAATTGAATTTGTCCGGCTCTTTTGTCTGGATGCTTGTAAAGGGTTAAATATTAGCAATTTATAAACTGCTGGACAATTTGTCCGGACAAATTGAATTTGTCCGTGTTGTTTTTTTCTTTGCTTTTTAACTCTATGTTTTCCTTCTCGGAACTCATAGACTTAGAAGCCATAAAACTATGAGTTGGTTTTGTTAACATTATGCTTCCTGGCAACCAAAGCGCAAGATTCTGTTACCTGATGCAGAATGGTTGGCAATACGAAAATACTACTATTATTTAGACCCCCTTTTGTTATAAATATAATATATATACCTGATAATCAGTTCAGTTGTGTTTTTCTGCAGACTTTGTATTTTAGACCATATTTAGTACTATTATTGAAAAATATTTTGTATTTTTGCGCCCAGAATGTAATTATACAAAATATGAGAAGAAGTATTTCGTTTACGATATTGTTTTTTATGATGCTTTCGGTATTGGTATCATGTTATCAAAGTCATAAGAGAGAGTTAGACTTAGCTTATACGTTGGCAGAGTCTAAGCCAGATAGTGCCTTGGTCTTTTTGAACCGTATCAATCAAGGTAAACTCTCTGATGAAGATATGGCGAAGTATGCCCTCATTTATTATATGGCGCAGGATAAGTCGGGTTTGGATGTGGATAACGATTCCTTGATTCGCATAGCGTATGATTGGTATGGGAACCACCAAGACGATTCTCTTTATGCTTCATTCTTGTATTATATGGGAAAATGTTTCTTGCTGAATGATAGCATAGAGCAGGCAAAGGCTTGTTTGGAGAAATCTTATTTTATTTCAGACAGTCTTCATAATCTTAGCCTGAAATGTCTGGCTTTGGATAAGCTGATTGAAGTAGAAGAACAGCTGGCACCTTACAAAGCTTTGAACTATGCTAAAGATTTGGTGAAGATGTATGACTCGATGCCAAATGTTAGTATATATAATAAGGTGGCAGCGCATTTGAGGTTAGGGGAAAACTTCTTTTATGTTGATAGTTTGAAACAAGCTTTGAACGAAGAGAAAAAGGCATATAGTTTGGCGATGTCTGTAGGCGAAAAAGGATTATTATCTTATGTAAGTCAAGATTTAGCTAGTGTATATGAGGAAATGGGAAAAAAGGATAGTTGTCTGCTTTATGCTCGACGAGCTTATGACTTGAATGGTACTAATCGTTTTTCTTGTCTGTTGAAACTTGCTTCTGCTTATATTTCTGCAGATTCAATAAAGCAAGCTTTTGCAATATTGAATGAAGCAACTCCAAAAACTGCGGAAGACCGTTATTCTATATTTTATATGCAAAGTAAAGCGGCAATGAAAACTCAAGATTTTAGGACAGCTAAAGCTTTTAGTGATTCCGCATGTTGTTGCTTGCAAGATATGTACCGAACGACATTACAAGCTAAGATAAACTATTATACTTCTTTTTTGAAGAAAGAAAGTGAAAGGGCAAAAATGCAAGGAAAGGCAGAAATGCAGCGTTTGGTATTCGCCTTGATTGTACTTTTAGCTGTGATAATTATATCATTTGTATTGTATGCTTATTGGGCGTATAAAAAACGTTCGCTAGCTCGTATAGCTCATGAACAGGAAATATTCTGCCAAAAACAGCAAATGATGGAGAAGTTACACCAAGAAGAACTCACGCATAGGGATGTGCAATTATCTGTAATGCGTACCTATTTACTAAAGAAGGTAGAGGTTGTGGAAAAATTAAATTCGAGTGTCCCGAATGAGAGTAAGCATATTGTGCTTTCCGATAATGATTGGACAGAGTTAGAAGTCTTCTTAGATAGTGTGGAGGATTTGTTTGTGTCGAGACTAAAGAAAGAGCATCCTAATTTGTCCAATGCTGACGTGCGATTAATGATGCTGTTGCGTTTAAAGTTATCGCAAAAGACTTTAGCATCTATCTATTGTGTGAGCGAGAAAGCTATCAAGCAAAAATTATTTTTGTATAAGGATAAGGTAGGCATTAAAAATGAGCATTTTTCGCTTCGTAACTACATACAATACTGCGTTAAATTAACATTTAATCGTCTGTAAATCAATAACTTATATTAAGAAATTCTTATGAAAACTTAACTATAAAAAGTTGGTCAAGTCG